>VOFB01000161.1_pt1 | contig 131250 bp, 123 predicted proteins | sample 5384141 | NCBI WGS metagenome assembly VOFB01 (sample SAMN12384721, study PRJNA508395) | human gut metagenome | isolation source: healthy gut A | host: Homo sapiens
GTCTGTAAAGCCGCCTGTTCAGCTTTTTTGCTTTCGATTTCCGCGCGGATGGCATCCTGCTCTTCCGGGGCGGCGGTATCCAGCTGCTGTTCCAGCTGAACGATCTCGTTATCCTTCTGCTGCACCTGCACGGTCAGCGTCAGGATCTGGGCGTCCAGCGCGGCGCAGGCATCGCTGACGCTCTGCCCGCCGGTCAGGGCGGCAGCTTCGGTCTCAATGGCCTGCTGGGCGCGCTCGATGGAAGCCAGCATCGCGGCCATCTTGGTCAGGTCGCTCTTGGCTTCCTCCAAATTAGCGGGCATGGCATTTGCATCGTACTGGGGTCATATTTTGCCAGAATCTCTTTGCAGGAAGCAAACAGTGCATCATCGATCGGCAGCGTCACTTCCGGCAGGCTGCTGGGGTCCACTTTCAGCTGGTTCAGCTTGCTCTGGGCGGTGTCCAGCTGGGTTTTCAGTCCCGCAATCTGCTCTTCCAGCTTGGGGATCTCCTCGTTCAGCTGGTCGATGGCATCCCGCAGCTGCTGGGTCAGGCTCTGCTTTTGGGTATTCAGCTGGGCTTTGCCGGAATCCAGCTGGCTCTGGGCACTGTCCAGCTCCGCCAGGCCGTCCTTGATTTTGGCCTCGTTTTCGTCCAGCTGCTTTTTGGCTTCGGCCAGGCGGTCGCTCACCTTGATCAGCAGTTTGTCATTCACCTCGTCAATTTTGTCCTGGTCCAGCGTGATCTGCACTGATTTTTTGACAAGGCCGGTGGTGGAAACGCTGGCCACGCCGTCCACGCGCTCCAGCTGGGGTACGATCGTATCTTCCACATAGTCGGAAAGCTCGTAGATGTCCATGCCCTCGCAGTCCACAGCCACGTACTGGGTGGCCATCATATCGGGGCTCATCTCCATCAGCGTGGGAGTGCTGGCCATATCGGGCAGACTGTCCGAAAGCTGGTTCACGGCGGTGCTGGCCTTGACCATGGCGCTGTCCATGTCGGTGTCGTCCTGGTATTCCAGAATGACAAGGCTGTAGTTTTCGTTGCTCTGGCTGGTCACGTTCTTTACACCATTCAGGGTGGAAAGGCTGTTTTCCAGCGGCTGGGTCACATCGCTTTCCACCTGTTCCGGGCTGGCGCCGGGGTAGGTGGTAATGACCAGCAGGTAGGGCAGGTTCATATTGGGCAGCAGGTCTGTCTGCATGCCGGTCAGGCTTACAAAGCCCAGCACCACCACCAATATGACCGCCACAAGTACGGTAAATGGCTTTTTAACACTGTATTTTGGCATTTGTTTGTTCCCTTTGCCCGCACGTTGGGCGGGCCTATGTTGGCGGATGTGACCGACCGGCCGGGTTCAGGCTGCCCCAAAAGGAAGGAGCGCCGAAGCGCAGCGCAGCCGCCGTGTGGCGCCCCTTTTTAGGGGGAAACAGAGCTTTTTTAGCACACTTGACCGACCGGTCGGTCGGTTTTCGCTGTTATTATAGCACCGCGGAAAATCATTGTAAAGAGGAGATAAAGATTCCGTCCGTGCGGTACAGTTTGCCGCAAAAGCGGCAAAAATCGCCGCCAGCCTTGCTTTTTCGGCCCCAATCATGTAAACTGTTCATCATAAGTTTACAGTTATACGGTGCAGCTGAAAAAACGAACATTCAGTCGGTTTCCTTGTTTTCCGCTGCACCCTGGGTAAGGAAGGGCGTTTTGCATGGGGATCGTTGTCATCGGCGCAGTTTTTGTTGATATCAAGGGGTACCCCCTTGCCACCTATATTCCGGGCGGGCGCAACGCCGGGCGGGTAGAACAGGTACACGGCGGTGTGTGCCGCAATGTGGCGGAGGATATCGCCAACGTGGAGCTGCGCCCCACCTTTGTAAGCCTGGTGGATGACACTGGCACAGGGCAGGATGTTATTGATAAACTGGCGCGCCACAAGGTGAACACCCGCTATATCCAGCGCGTGCCGGACGGCATGGGCACCTGGCTGGCTGTGTTCAATAATGAGGGCGATGTGGTTGCCGCCATCTCCAAGCGGCCGGACACCAATCCCCTGACCGACCTGCTGGCCGAAAAAGGCGATGAAATTTTTAAGGACTGCGATGGCATTGCCATTGAACTTGATCTGGAAAAAGACACTGTAAAGCAGGTCTTGTATTTTGCACAGAAATACCACAAAAAGGTATATGCCGCGGTTTCCAACATGAGCATTGCCATGGAGCGGCGTGACTTTTTGCAGCAAATCGACTGTTTTGTCTGCAACCAGCAGGAAGCGGGGATCCTCTTTTCTGACGAATACGACCATATGGGGCCGGAGGAAATGTGCCGCACGCTGGCCGCTAATGTAGGCAGCGCCCGCATCCCCTGCATGGTTGTTACCATGGGGGACAAAGGCGCGGTGTACGCCTGCGCGGATGGCGAAAGTGGCATTGTACCCGCCAAAAAGGTAAACGTGATCGATACCACCGGCGCAGGCGATGCGTTCTTTGCCGGTACGGTCATTGGCCGCGCTTATGGCAAAACGATGGCGGAAGCCTGCGGCATTGGCAGCCGGCTGGCGGCTTCGGTCATCTGCACCGCCGAAAATGTCTGCCCGCGGTTCCGCCCGCAGGAGTTCGGGCTGGATGTTCCGGTTGTGGATTGAGCGCCGTTTCAGCAGGCCGGTCACAGCCGCCGGAGCGGTACTTAAGCCGCAAGGCGGGAATTGTGCGGTGTTGCCCAAAGAATAAACAAGCCCCCGGCAAGTTTACAGCGTATGAACCGTGCTCCGCTGCCTGCCGGGGGCTTGCTTCATTCTATATCCCTGTTAAAATGTCAGCCTCATCTGGTTCCACGCCACATTGCCGTGGGTGGATTGGGAAACACCCTCGTTCACAAAGCCAAATTTGGCGTAATAGTGTACTAGTTTGTCCTTACAGGTCAGTACCAGACCCTTGCGGCCCTGCTGGCGGGCATCGGCAATGGCGCGGTTCAGCAGCTGGGCTGCCAGACCGTGTTTGCGGTACTCTGGCCGGGTCACCACGCCAAAAATCATCTGCCATGCGCCGGTTTCGCTGTGCAGAGCGGCATTTTCGTATAGATCATCGGTCAGATCGGGCTGGTCTGTCACCATGCCGTCCACAAAAGAAATCAGCGTTTCACCGTCAAACATCAGCCAAAAGTGTCCGGCATAAGCCTGCAGACGGTCCCTGAACTGCTGTTCCGGCGCGGCTTCCGCTGCGGGGAAGCAGAGGGCCTCCACCTCCGCCAGCGCGGCGGCATCGGCGGGGACTGCGGTGCGTATCAACATAAAAAACATCCACCTTTCGGGAAAAAATCGGGGGGCGTTCCTGTGCCCCGTTCCGCCGGTCAATCCGGCCGGGCGCAAACGGCACGGCCCTTTGCTGTAAGCCATTATCCCATACCCCCGTCCAAATTGCAAGCGGGGTTTGACAGGCGTGTGCGGGAGCGGTATCCTTAAGGCAACACCGCACAATTCCCGCCTTGCGGCTTAAGCACCGCTCCGGCAGCTGCGGCACGGCATCTACGTTGCCAAAATACTCGATAATGTCGGGTTGCGGTACCCGCATCGTGCTTCGGGGGCAAAAGCCCCTCGCACTCTGCGACCGCTGCCCCTGCTTCGGTTCGCTGTTTCCGCCACTGGCGGCGCTCACCTTTGCAGCATCCAGTATTATCTGCGCTTTTGGCTTAGCAGCTGCCGTGCCTCGCTCGCCGTATCGGCACTTAGAATTATGCGGTATTGCCTTAAAGTGTAACGGATGACCGCCCCTGTAGGCAAAGGGAGTGTATTGTATTATGACCTGCCGCGTTCTGCGCATTGATGAACAGCTGTATGGCTGTGAGGAGCTGCCTGCCGGGCAGCCGGTGCTGTGTGATGTTCTGCTGGCCGATGCCGCCGGTACCCAGCGGGTGCTTCCCTACCCCGATGAAGCCCTGACTGCCCAGAACATCCAGGAGGGCGATACCGTTGCCCTGCTGCCGGACGGCACGCTGAAAAAACTAAGGTGTATCTGACCCCCTAGGGTAAGCCCGCACTTTGCAAAAGATTCACCGTAACTTTACATCGGTATGGTTGCAGCCTGCAGCCAAATGGCCTATACTGAAATTAAGAGCAACACCGCACAATTCCCGCCTGATGGCTTAAGCACCGCTCCGGCGGCTGCGGCACGGCATCTACGTTGCCAAAATGCTCGATAATACACAAAGTATTATCTGCGCTTTTGGCTTAGCAGCTGCCGTGCCTCGCTCGCCGTATCGGCACTTAGAATTATGCGGTATTGCCTAAGAACCAACAGGAAAGTGTGGATCACGATGACCTACCATGACATCAAACACAATGCCGAAGTAAACGAGCTGCTGAAAAAGGGCAACCAGAATTTGGGACTTTTGGGCTTTACCGACCATTCGCAGGCGCACTGCATCCATGTGGCGGAAACCGCTGCGCACATCCTGAAAAAGTTTGACTACAGCGCCCATGATATTGAGCTTGCTAAAATTGCCGGGTACATGCACGATATCGGCAACGCCATCAACCGCACCCACCACGCGGAATACGGCGGCCTGCTGGCCAACGAGATTTTGAAGCAGTATGATTTGAGCGTTGCGGACCGCATTACCATTGTTTCGGCCATTTCCAACCATGACGAATCCACCGGCGGCGCGGTGGACCCCATTTCGGCTGCGCTGATTATTGGCGACAAGACCGATGTGCGCCGCAGCCGTGTGCGCGAAAAGCCCAAAGCCGCCTTTGACATCCATGATCGGGTCAATTACGCAGTAACAGACCAGACATTGAAGATCAACACCGAGAAAAAGGTCATCTCGCTGAACCTGCAAATCGACACGGACATCTGCTCGATGTACGAATATTTCGAAATTTTCCTGAACCGCATGCTGATGTGCCGCGGCGCCGCTGACCTGCTGGGCGCCACCTTTAAGTTGACGGCCAACGGGGCAAAAGTGTTGTAAAGGCAATACCGCATAATTCTAAGTGCCGATACGGCGAGCGAGGTGCGGCAGATGCCAAGCCAAAAGCGCAGATAATACTGGATGCTGCAAAGGTGAGCGCCGCCAGTGGCGGAAACAGCGAACCGAAGCAGGGGCAGCGGTCGCAGAGTGCGAGGGGCCTTTTGCCCCCGAAGCACGATGCGGGTACCGCAACCCGACATTATCGAGCATTTTGGCAACGCAGATGCCGTGCCGCAGCCGCCGGAGCGGTGCTTAAGCCGCAAGGCGGGAATTGTGCGGTGTTGCCTAAAATTATAATCCTGTATCAAAAAGCTCAGGCTGTTCCCTGTTGGGGGCAGCCTGAGTTTTTATACCATGGAAAATCATTCCGCCGTTTTACAGATTCAGCATATACGTTTCCATTTGCATCGTCCTTACCGCCGCTCTTCATGATTCTGCCGGAACAAACGGCAATTCAATGTTTTCCTCGTCCACAGGCGGGGTTTGGGTTGCGCTGGGGGGCGGGGTTTCTGTCGGTTCCTTCGTGTTGTCCGCCGGTTCGCCGTCACCATTTTCTGCAGGCGCGGCACTGGCGGTGGGCTGACCGGCGGCGTTCAGCACCGGTGTTTTTTTCGTTGCGGGCTTCTGGGTCGGCTTGGGGGCAGTTGTCTGCTGCGGGACAGTAGTTGCCGTGGGCTGCAGTTCAGCCGTCGCGGCGGGCTGCGGTGTGGGCTCTGCCGGGACGGCATCATTCGTTTCCGCCTGCCGGGTCGGCTCCGGGGTTGGCTGGGTACCTGCCTGCGGCCGGTGCAGTGCAAAGGCAGCGGCAAGCACCACGGCAGCCACCACAACGGCCAGGACTATTTTTTTCTTCATTGCTGTTTTCCTTTTTATATTTGGGGGCGTTGCGGCATCAGCCTGCCACGCTGTAACGCTGTGCGGCGGTGGTCAGGTCATCCAGCGCGCGGAGCAGGTTCAGCAGCGGCAGCTGGCTTTCATCCACCGCTGCCAGCGCGCGGACCATATCGCCATAGCTGAACACCCCATAGCGCAGGATGCACAGGTCCGTCCCGTTTTGCCGCATGGCAACCACCGGCATGGCATCCGCGCGGCGGAACGCAATGGCCGGTGTAACGACATAATATACCTTTTTGCCGTCAAAGCGGGTGTTGGTATCCACGGGCTGCAATTCGGTTTCGGGCTCACCCGCGTTCCAGGCAAAAGTAAAAAGTGCATTCCGCGCCGTCCGGCACCATAAAATAATGGCGGATCTGGATAACGGGCTCCAGCAGCAGGCTGCTGCCGTAATAATCATCGGTCTGGGTGCCGCTGCTTTCAAACTGGTAGCTGCCCCAGTTGGCCGTGGAGTTTGGCTCCGCGGTGCCGGCTAACGCATCGGTCCGGTAGCCAAAGTACAGCTGCGCTTTGCCGCCATACACCAGCAGGGTGCCGGCCAGCTCCTTTGCCTGTTGGGGATAATCGTGTTCCAGCAGGTAGTTCAGGTAATCCTTTACGGTGTAAGTATAAACCGAGCCATATTTACCGTTTACCACCATCCGGGCTTCAATATCATCCGTCAGCTGTTTGGCGGCCACCTGGCAAGGGAAAGCGGTGCAGCTTTTTGCCGTTTACTTCCACCTGCTTTGCATCTGCCACTGCCACCTGTGTTACGTTGGAATCCGGCAGGGTAAACTGCATGGCGGCATCCTGCGGGGTATCTTCCGGCAAGGTAACGTAAAAATAAATTGTGACTGTCTCCCCCAGGCTCAGGCTGTAGCCTTCCAGATGTTCGCCGGTCTGGGCGGTTTCCGGGGTGGCGAGATCCTGCGGCGGCGGAGTTGGCACGGCAGGGTCAGGCCGGCCGGTTTCAGGGGGGTGCTCTGCGGCGGATCCGCCCAGGGGATATCCTCATCCGTTTCGCTCACCTGCGTCTGGATGCTGGCCGTATTTTCCTCTGCCAGCGCGGCGGCAGGCAGCGCGGCACACAGCACCACCGCCGCCAGCAAAGCCAGCAGGCGCTGGGGCCAGCTTTTTTTGTTTTGTATGGTTCAAACTCAAGGTGTTTCCTTCCTGTTTTTGTTTTATCTTCTCTTTTTATCCCGCTAAAGGCATCATCCCTGGTTTTGGCCAGCAGCGCTGCTCCAATCACCCCGGCGCGGTAGCCAAGGGTGCAGGTGGTAATGCGGGTGTGCTTTTGGGCGTAAGCATTGCCAAAACCATTGGTCCCACCGCGGCGCGCAGGGGGAGCCAGCAGGTTCTCCCCTGGTTGGCCACCCCGCCGGACAGACCGATCACTTCCGGGAAGAAGATGTTGATCATGTTGGCAACACCCACCGCAAGGTAATGGATGTACTGTTCCACCACGGCTTTGCCTGCGGCATCGCCCTGGGCGGCGGCATCAAAGGCGGTGCGGCCATTTACCCCGCCGCTTTGGGCGGCTATGCCATGCAGGGCGCTTTCGGGGTGGGCTGCCATGGCTTCTTTGGTCATGCGGATCAGGGCGGTGGCACTGGCCAGGCTTTCCAGGCAGCCGGGGCGGCCACAGGTGCAGCGCGGGGCATCCGGGGTGTCCAGAATCACCATGTGCCCCGGCTCCGCCGCTGCGCCGGTGTAACCGGTCAGCAGTTTGCCGCCCAGCACCACACCGCCGCCCACGCCGGTACCCAGCGTGATGATCACCGCGCTTTCGGCCCCTTTGGCACAGCCCGCCAGTGCTTCGCCCAAAGCGGCGGCGTTGGCATCATTGGCAAGAGCAACCGGCAGGCCGGTTCTGGCGCGCAGATAATCCCCCATGGCAAAATCATGCCAGTCTAAATTGTTGGAGTAGCGCACGAGGCCGCCATCCACCGTGCCGGGGCAGCCAACGCCAATGCCCGCTACCAGCTGGCCCTGTGCCAGCTGATTGCAGAGGGCTGCAATATCATCGCACACGGCCTCGGCCGGGCGCGGCAGTTTGGTGGGGTGCTCGCTTCCTTTATAATAGCACCGTCTGCATCCACAAGCGCAGCTTTGATATTGGTTCCCCCAAGGTCCACACCCAGATAATACATGATTGCAGCCTCCTGTACATAACATTTTTTCAGTGTAGCAGATTGCCCGCCCCGGCGCAAGAACCTGTAGACAAAAAGCATCCAAAAAGTAAACCCGGCACTACCCACTGCTCTTTGTCGGGTCGTGCCGGTTGGATTTTATTTTTTATTAGTGGCTGCTCATCCGTTCAGTTTGGCGTAACGCCTTCTATATTTTCATATGAATACCACAGCAATCGTACAACAATAGCACAACACAAGCAGGATTTAAGGCAAAGAGCTACAGGCAGTATGATGCGGGAATAATCAACCAGCAGGGTTCCGGCTGCTCCGGCGCGATGTGTGCATCGCGCCCTACAATCGGTCCAATGCCTTATCGCAGTATGTTAAGCATGTGACCATCATATTTTTTTTCAAAACCCCTTATCGAAAAAAACTGCCCGCACAACGGCTTATCATACCGTGTACGGGCAGTTGATTTATCATTATCTACTTTTTCTCTCAGGTCTGGGTCGATAAACGCAACCCCACCTGGTACCCCAGCAGGGTGCGGGTTTCCACCGGCTGATGGCGGATGAGGGAAAGCAGCTGCTGTGCGGTACGGCGGCCCAGCTGTTCGGCATCAAAAAGAGACCGCCGTGATCTGTGGCGTACACCCCTGCAGCGCTTCGTCGTCATACAGGGAGGCAAGACGGATATCCTGCGGCACGCGCAGGTTCAGCTGTCTCAGGGTGCTCAAAGCCAGCAGGGCAACCTGGTCATCCATGCACAGGATGCAGTCCGCCCCACGCTGTACCGCGAGCTCCACAGCGCTGGTGCGTAGATCGTCGCTTTCCAGCTCCAAAAACAGCAGGCTCTCATCAATCTTGCAGCAGGCGCGGTCATGCGCCTGCTTATAGCCTTCCAGGCGGGACTGGTTGACGGTGTACAGCATGGATCCGCCCAGCAAAGCAATGCGGTGCAGGCCCTTCATCAGCAGCAGGCTGACCAGCTCGCGGCAGCCGCCCACCTGATCATGGTCCACCGAGATGACATCCTGGTCAGCCGGGCGGCCAATGGCAACAAAGGGGATGCCGCTTTTTTGCAGCATGGGGATCAGGGGGATCACGCTCCAGCGTGCGGGCCAGAATCACGCCATCAATCTTGCGGTTGACCAGCAGACGCTGCATCGGGCTTGTTTCCTGCTCGCCCACCATCGTCATCAGCACATCATAATCATTGCGGGTGGCAATATCGTACACGGCGCTGACGGTTTTGCGCAAAAATGGTGCGGCAGGTTGCCGAACTGGCGCGAGAACACCAGTGAGATATTATAAGACTGCTGGGTTACCAACCCGCGTGCCAGCATATTGGGCACATAGTTTTTTCTCTTTGGCGTACTGGACCACGCGGGCGCGGGTCGCTTCGCTGACACGGCCATTGCCCGAAAGGGCACGGGATACCGTGGTCTTGGACACGCCAAGGTCTTCAGCCATCTGGCTGATGTCAATTTTTTTTTCTCCTTCTGTCTGTTTACGGCGCGGCATGGGTTTACTCCTGTTAACGTTTGCTTCTATAAGATCTTCTTTCTGTCCTTGCCGGTTTTCCGCCCCACGGGCAGTTCCCAGGGTACTGTTCCAGAAACCAGTCCCCCACCCCGGCCATTCCCTACTTGGTCAATGGACTTAACATATTATACCACATTTCCCTGGATCATGGTAGCCCCCTGTGCAAAGAAAGCAAAGAACACGCTACCCCAGTATGGGGTCATTATATCATTCCTGGCTCTGCTTTTCAACCGATTTCTGGCTCTGTTTCCGTTTTCCAGTGTGTTTTATAACCTGGTAAAGTTTTCTTATTTTGTCCGCATCCTGCTCAGTCATCGTACCTGCGCCAAATTGGGCGGCTTGGGCCAATGCCAGCAGAGCTTCGGCATCCTGGGGTTCAAGGGTGGGGACACAACTTTGCAAAAATGCGGCAAACTCCGGCGCATCGGATGGTGTATCCGGCGGCAGGCCGCGGCGCACCAAAAGGCGGTAGATGCTGCCAAACACGGCCAGCACCCGCGCGTTGCAGCTGCCCCGGCCATACCCCATGGCATGGCGGCGGGCCAGCACCAGCAGCACCGCAGCAGCCAACAGGCACCCCCCCAGCAACGCCGCCAAAACCAGCCTGCTGCGGGGCACGATGGTGGCTGCGGGTTCGTTTGCGCTGCTCTCCCCTGCTGCGGGGGCGGTGTCTTGACCTTGAGTTTCGGGCAGCGGGTCGGTGCGCAGGTCGGCCTGTTGGGCACTGACCAGCACGCCGGGGGTCATCTCCATGGGGGTCCAGCCCTGGCCGGAAATGTACACCTCCGCCCAGGCGTGGGCGTTATCGTCCTGCAAAATGGCGTGCCAGCTGCCGTTCTCCTGTTGGGTAAACAGGCTTTGCGGCGCGGCATAGCCCACCACATAGCGCGCAGGCAGCCCGAACATGCGGAACATAACCACCGCCGCCGAGGCAAACTGCACACTGTACCCCTGTTTGGATTCCGTTAAAAAGTAACGGATGGGGTCGGCCCCCTCCGGCGGCTGGGGAGCGCTGGCGTTATACTGGTAGTTGGTGTTTAGATAGGCGCGGATGTAATCGCCAATGTCCGCAGCTTCGGTCAGCTTCTGGTCCTTTTTGGCTTCATCGCACAGGGTTTGCAGCTCGTCATAGCCGTCCGGCACGGCGGTGTAGCGGCTGGCGGCGTAAGCGGCATAGGATGCTTCCATCCGGTCCAGCACGCTGGGGGCGGCATCGGCGCGGGCTTCCAGCTGGGTTTGGGCGGTATCCCGCGGGTAATACAGGAACACATCGTCCTGCGCGGTCTGGCCCGCGGCGGCGCCATCGCCCTGGATGGTGTAATAATCGCCCCAGTAGGCGTTGTACGGTGCATAGGTGTACTGGGTATCGGCGTGGATGCGCTCCACCGTCAGCGTCTGGGGCTGGGCGGTGCCGTCATAGGCGGTGCGCAAAAACGGCAGGCTGGCAATGGTCAGCCGGGCGTTATCCTCGGTTTTCCAGTTCATAGCGGCGCTGTCAAAGGCATCGGCATCAGGGGCCTGCCAGGTGGTGCCGTCATAACTGCCGCCGATAAATCCCCGCAGGTATACGGTTTCTTCGGGTTTGTCGCTGGCGGTCAGGGCCAGATCCGTCACTCCGCTGACCTGAATACCCCCGCCCTGGCTCAAGGCGCCATCCACCACACCACCGGCAGCGGCTTCTACCTGAATGTTCAGCCTGCCGCCGCTGACCCGCGGCAGCCAGGTAATGGCGGTGCTCAGCGCGGCGGATTCCACCCGCTGGGCCGCGGGCTGCAGCCAGCCAAGGGGAACCCCAGCGCCGGGCGAAGCAGCCACCAACAGGGCAGCGCCAGTGCAAGGCAAAGCCCGCCCGCCGCCAGCGCGGCAGACTTTTGGATGTTATAATGGCGGCAAAGGTTCTGGCGGTAGTTTTCGGTATCGCGCCTGCCCCACAAGGCCCGCCGCTGCACCGAGCAGGAAGCCGCCCACGCCCCCATCCAACCGGCCAACAGCAGCAGGCAGGCGGGCACAGCAGGCGCGGCCCCGGCCAGCGCCAGCAGCACAACAACGGGCAGCAGCATTAGATCCAGCAGCAGGGCATCCGCACGGCGCAGGGCCGCAGCGGCCAGCGCCCCGGTAACGGGCAGGGCGGCCAGCAGCAAAAACAGCCCCAGCTGCGCCGCACTGCCGCCCTGGGCCACCGGCAGCGCGCTGCCAAGGCGGGCATTCAGGCTTTGGGCAATGTTCCCGGCGCACTGCTGCGCCCCGGCCAAAAAGTTCCGCTGGCAGATGAACAACACCACAAGATACACAATCACCCCCGCCAGCAGCCCCCAGCGGCGCAGGGCTTGCGGCGCACGCAGGAACAGCGCCCACCCGGCGCAGAAAGCGGCTGCCGCGGGCCACACCCACAACGGCACCGCAATGCCAAACCCGGTGGAAAGCACCAGCAGCAAACCAAAGGTGAGCGCCAGCAGCAGCGCGGCATCTGCCGCCAGCCACAACGCGGGGTGCGCTGCGGGGCGCTGGGTGCTCACCAGCACACGGTCCACAAACTTCAGCCCACTGCCGGGGTCGGCAGCGCCGCGCCGGCTCAGGGCAGTACGTTCTTTTTTGCGCTTGGGCGGGTTTTTGCGGTGCTTCGCCGCCTGTTGGGGAAAATCCCCCCATTCCTCCGCTCCGTCCAGGTCCCCACCGGGGGTCAGGGCAGCGCGCAGGGCGGTCAGCGGTTCGCGCACCATCAGGCGGTCCAGCTTGGCGCTCAGCTTCCAGTGTACCTGCTTGAGGGTATCCCCGTCCCGGTACTCCCGCAGCTCATAGCTGCCGCCCAGGGCGGCGCGGGTGTCGGCTTCGTCGCCGTCCTCATCGGGGGCGGTTTCCGCTTTGGCTTTGCCAGCCGCGGCAGCGGGCAGCACACAGATGCTCTGGCTTTGCACGGCAGCCGGGCACGCCGCGGTGAACACCCCCAGGTGATCCCGCAGGGTGATGCCCCGCACCGCAATGCTCCACACGCCGCTTTTGCCTGCGTTTAGGGTAATGCGCTGTTCGGCGCTCTCTCTGCCACCCAGCATGGCGGCGCAGCGCAGGGTGATCTGCCCGCCGCCCCATTCATCGGCGGCGTTCAGCAGCACCACAAGCGCAGGGATGGGCAACCGGCTGCGGTTGCGCAGCCGAACCGTCAGGGCAAAATCTTCGCCCTGTATCACGGGTTTGTCCGGCACCAGCAGCTCTGCCGTTACCTGCCTGCGCAGATAGGCGGCGTCCAGCCGCAGCAGCACCAGAAGCACCAGCGCAAACGCTAACAGGAACACCGCCAGCGGTGCCTGGGTGATGAGCGCCGCGGCCAGCAGCACCAAAAGCACCAGCGCCCGGCCCAGCTTACCTGCCATGGCGGTCAGCCTTTTCGGGGCGGGGGCGCGGCACGGTGCGCAGCAGGTCCTGCATTACGCTGTCCACCGTTTCGCCGCCTGCGCGGGCCTGGTCGTTCAGCACCAGGCGGTGGCGGGCAACCGCATCAAACACAGCGGTCACATCCTGCGGGGCAACAAAATCCCGCCCCGCCAGATACGCCGCCGCGCGCGTCATGCTGGTCAGCGCCAGGGTGGCACGGGGGCTTAACCCCACGGCCAGGCGCGGGTCCTTGCGGCTGGCCTGGGCCAGCGCCACAATGTAGCGGTACATCAGCTCATGCACAAATACCGTGCTGACCTCCTGCTGCATGGCAAGCAGATCCGCCTGACCGGCAACGGGGCGCACACGGTCCAGCAGGCGGCCTTTGCTCTGCCCGGCCAAAATTGCCAGCTCCGCTTCCTCATCGGGGTAGCCATTACGGCGCAGACCATGAAACGGTCCAGCTGAGACTGCGGCAGCATCTGCGTGCCGGCGGCGCCGATGGGGTTCTGGGTTGCAATTACGGTAAAGGGTGCGGGCACCGGGCGGGTAACGCCGTCCACCGTCACCGTGCCTTCTTCCATCACTTCCAACAAAGCCGACTGCGTGCGGGAGGAGGTACGGTTGATCTCATCGCCCAAAAACAGGTTGCACATCACCGCACCGGCGTGGTACACAAACTTGCCGGTCTCTTTCTGGTAAACGGAAAATCCCACCAAATCGGACGGCAGAACATCCGGCGTAAACTGCACGCGGCTTTCTTTCAGGTCCAGCGCGCGGGCAAAGGCCAGCGCCAGCGTGGTTTTGCCCACGCCGGGAATATCCTCAATCAGCACATGGCCGCCCGCCAGCATGGCCATCCAGATGGTGTTTACCGTTTGCTGTTTGCCCTGCACGGCCTTGTTTACTTCGGCCGTAACGGCGGCGGCCTGCTGTGTGTACTGCATGGTTAATCCTCCCGGTGTTTTTTCCATATCACCATAATGCCAACGGCGGCGGCAATAACCACCAGCCCGGCCCACAGTGCGTTGTTTTCCAGCCAGATCATGGTATTGGAGATCGCGCTCCCCTCGGATTCCGCGCTGCCCTCCCCCGGCAATGGGGTCAGGGCCTGGGGGGCCACTTCGGCAATGGAGCTGCCGCCGGCATCCTCCACGGTCACCTGGCGCGGCGTTTCGTCCCAGGTAGCGGCGCTTTCCTGCAAATCCTCCTCTTTGGTGGTGTCCGCAGCGGCGGTGTCATGCTCCGCAATTACCAGGTAGCGCTGGCTGTTGCGGGTGTAGGGGTGGCAGGTGGAAAGGGTCAGCAGGTCCCGCCCCGGCTGGATCAGCACGGCGTTGATATCGCTGGGGTCAATAATTTTCAGCTCGCTCACGCGGTAAATCAGCGTTTCCCACGGGGTGGTCAGCTGGATCTTGTCCCCCACCTGGATCTGCTGCACGTTGCGCAGCATTTCCGCGCCATAATAGCCGCGGTGGGCGGCAATCACGGTGTTGGTGTTTTCGCCGCCCAGCGGCATCGAGGTCTGGCCCAGCAGCGCCGCGCCTTTGGCCAGGTTTTCGCGGCTGGCGCCCAGGTAAACGGGCAGCTCCAGGTTCAGGCGCGGGATCCACAGCACAGCCAGCACATCATCGTCATAGCCATAGGCAGCAAGGTCCAGCGGGGCTTCCTCGTAGGCGAACGGGTCGGTCAGGCCGCTTTGGCCCCCGGCGTAAATTTCCGCGTTATAGTCCTGCATCGCGGCGTACAGTTCAGGGTAGGCGCGTTCCGGCTCCGGGGTTCGGCTGTGGTTTCCTCCGCCGCGGGGGCGGTGGGCTGAGCTCGGCGCGGGCCGCAAACTGCGCAGCGGTTTTGGCGTTGCGGGTGCTGGTCCACCACTGGGCAGCGGTGGGCTGTATCAACAGCGCCAGCCCCAGCAAAATGGCCAGCCAGGCCAGAATTTTAGCAATCAGCCGTCCCATTTAGTCATCCTCCTCGCGCTTTTTGCAGCGGTGCAGCAGCAAAAGCAGCAGCAGCGCTTCGCCGCCGATCACAATGCTGCCCGTTACCGCGATCCACGGCCAGGCATCCACCACGCGCTTGACCACCGTTCCGGTGCGCAGCGCCTGATACTGCACGGCCTGCGGTGTGTTGGTTTCTTCCTCTCCATTATAAGGGATGCGGGTGCCGCGCACAAGCATGCGGTGGGTGTTGATGGCATACGGCGTGCAGGTAACAAGGGTGCAGTAATCCTGCCCCGCGGTGATTTCCAGATCCTCGGTGTGCTCCGGTTCCACCACTTTGATTTGATCCACCTGGTACGCCAGCGTTTCATCCAGAATATGCAGGTAGAAACAGTCGCCCTCTTCCAGCTTGTCCAGGTCGGTGAACAGCACGGCTTCGGGCAGGCCGCGGTGGCCGGTCAGCACGCTGTGGGTGCTTTCGCCGCCAAGGGGGTAGCTGGAGCCTTCCAGATGGCCGACGCCCTTTTGCAGCACATCATCGCTGGTGCCTTCGTAAATCGGCAGGTTGACGTCAATTTTCGGGATGGTGATATACCCCAGGCTTTCGCCCACATCCACAAGGTCCACATAGCTGGTGCCGGTATCCTCCGCTTCGCCTGCGGCATCGCGCTCCACGGCGCTGTCCAGCTGCTGGTTATAGCGGCGGGCGGCCTCCTTGGCGGCGTCCAGTTTTTCGGTATCCATGCTTTTTACGGTATCATCGTAATTTTGGATCGCTTCGCTGGCGTGGCGCTGCGCCACCGCGTTGCTGATAACCGGGTACGATGCCACCCCAATGCCGGACAGGATCATCAAGGCCGCAAAGCCGACTTTTAGTTTTGTTGTGGTATCCATAGCGTCACCGCGAACCTTTCCGTGAGAGGGTTGAAGTTGGGAGCTGATGCAATTAGAAATTAGAAATTAGGAATTGAAGTAGGCAAAAGAATAAATAATAAAGAATAATGAATAATTGTGGTGGACCGCGGCGCATTGCGCCGCTCAGGAGATATTGGGTTGGGGGTGGTTTTTAGGGTAGTGAATAACAATAAAATAATCTGTAGGGCCTTACGGCGTTGCACACCACAAAATTGTAATAAACCTCGCCCTGCATGTAGGGGGCGGCGTCCCCGACGCCCCGTTTGACGGGCCTAATAATTGCCGCCCATCCACCCCGCGCCGCAAACATTGCAAATCATTTGTAGGGGCCGATGCTCGCCATCGGCCCGTTGACGGGGTTTACCCTATTTATTTTTAGGTTCTGCACGGGGAACCACCCCTCAGGCCGCTCCGCGTCCAGCGCAAACAGCGCCCCGTCCCCTCTGTCGCTCCGCGACATCTCCCCGCCCCGCGGGGAGTCACCCCTCAAGGGGCGCCAATATCTAACCTTATGTTTGCGGTGGCTCCCCTAGGGGAGCTGTCACCGAAGGTGACTGAGGGTGGTTCCTTGCCACAAACCTAACGCCCATGGGGTGGTTCCTCGCCGCAAACCTGACGCCCATGGGGTGCTTCCCCACGCAGGGCCTAAAAATCAACCGAACAACGGCCATGTACACCCAAAAAATTTATTCCCCAATAACCCACCATAGGGGAGGGCCAAATCCGGCCCTCCCCCCTGTGTATGATGGATTATCCCTCTATACCCTATTGGTGAATTGTAACATTGTTTTGCCTTGCGGCGGGCGCATCAGGCGCGGTTCTTCTTTTCAGGCTCAGCAGCACGCCAACACCGGCCACAACCAGCAGCACGCCAATGCCGCTGAACAGCAGGGTGCCGAAACCACCGGTGGTGGGCAGGTTGAAGCCCTTGCGGTTGATGATGACGATCGCTTCATATTCGTACGGAGCTCCACCAACCGTAACTGCGGTGCTAGTGTACTCATGCTTAATCAGTTTACCTTCGTTATTAAAGGTTTCCTTCTTTTCCCATTTGGTGGCGTAGTCCAGAGTCAGGTTTGCGTCCACCGGACCAGTCAACAGGTTATAGCCTTCGCGAGTCTTGGTTTCAACCAGCTTATACTCGCCAGTCGGCAAACCTTTTGCAACAGCCTTACCGTCGGCCTCCGTCTTCAAATCCATAACAGCAAACCACTTAGGCTCATCACTAACAGTATCGTTCAGCTTTTTTGCTGCTGCTTCCTCAGGCGTTAAAAGGGTCTTATCAGCACCCATAAACTTAACGGTGCCATTTTTGTTCATCGTATCTTTTTCTGCATCATACTTTTTATAAAGGGTAAATTCAACATCCTTCAGCGGTTCGCCATCCTCATTCTGTTTCAGGATGCCAGTCTTGAACGTATAAACAACAGCTTCGTCATGGATATCATACGGAGGATCCGCTTCAGTAGTGGTAATATTTGTCTTCTTGGAGTATTTCAGGTCGGCACTGTTTACATTGCCCACTGCACCAACCGAAGCGCCGTCCTGGAGCTTTTGCTGTATAGGTAATGGTAATGGTTCCACCTGCATATGCCGCAATCTTGTCAGTAGCAAATGCAATCGTAAAGCCAGACTTACCCTCAGCATTCGTTATCGTCAGGGTATACTCAGTACCCTCTTTAAATGTCGTTTCTTCAGCTTCGCCAACTTTTCCTTTAACATCAATATCACTATTAACAACCAGCTGGTCGCTATTCATTTCATCAGATACGGTGAAAGTCTTCAGTTTTGCAACGTTTTCAGGAACATTGACAGTCAGAGTATACGGAACATCATCACCAATGCCATAGTCTGCATCCTTTTTACCTGTAATTTCCTTTTTGAAGTCCGGCTTGTAGTTCTTTACTTTAACCTGTGCTCCACTAAAAGCAGTAGTGTCAAAGCTCTTTACACTAGTTTCAGGCTTTGCGCGCCTTCAATATCACTTTCGGTCGCTGCAACCATCTCGCCATTGTCACCGATCTTAAAAACATAGGCAATGCCGGAATCCAAAATGTAACCATCGTTTGCATTAACTTCAGTTTCCACAAAGGCATATACACCTTTGGTCAAACCAGAAACGCTGATTTTGCCATCTGCACCCGTGGTAAGGACACCCGTTTTATTAGCTGCGTCAAGCCACTCGCCTGCATTATCTACGCCATTTGCAGGCTTCTTCTCAATCAAGTCCATGTTCCGTCTTCATTCTTCTTATAGAGCTTAAACTTGTAGCTCTGCATGGCTGTAACTTCTGTATCTGTACCGCTCTGCTTACCGACTTTCTGCAAAACAGCCTGACCATATGCAGTAGAGTTTTTCGGGAAGACATGAACATCGTACAGCCAATCAGTCAGACCGCCATTCGTATCAGTCGAGACTTTTGTCATAGGAACAGAGACAAAGAACGGCTCACATGCAGTCCTGACAGAATCCGGTGTTTCGGTTTCAAGCACAAGGTAAAGACCCAAAGGCAATTCTTCAAACTTAACAACGCCACTGGTATCTGTCGTTTTCGAATCGACTTCAGTTACAGTTGCAGTCACGTCACTCTTCAGTTTATAACCGCCGGTAGTAGTATCAGGTTCTGCATAATCTTCCCAGCTTGTAGGCCAAGCTACATCTTTACCATCATAATATTTTTTCAGATCTTCTGCATTCTTAACCTGATAAACGGTAAAGGTTGCACCTGCCAACGGGTAGGCGTTTCACCTTTGTCATTCGAAGGAAGACTCCCTGCGTCTTCTGCCTCGCCGGTTGCAGGCCCTCTAGTATCATCGTTCCACTCATATTTATGAATCGTAATGGAACCGGTATCCTGCGTCCAAACCGGATTTGCAGTGGGTGCCGGTGTTGTTCCACTGCCATCATCTGCCATTGCTGGCATAGCGCACAGGCTGAGGGCCAGGGCGGCGCTCAACAGGCCTGTGAGAAAACGTTTTGCTTTTTTCATTTCAGTACCTCTTCTCTTAAAAAAAATCATCATCGGATGGGCGGCGGGGCCGCCCGGCTTAAGGTTCTGCATCAGCACGGCGTGCAGTGCGGGGCGCTGCAGCGGTGAAACGCTGCCGCGCCGCCCGCACTGTGCCGTGAAGAAAAAGGAGGAAAACTGGGCCGCTTGCCCACTTGGCTTAAGGTGCATCTGAAATCAAAGGAAATAACGGATATTTCGCAGCCACAAGCAGGATGTAAGGCAAAGAGCCGCCGGAATCCTTTCCGATCCCAAGGCTTCTTAACACAAAATCCGGCTGCGCTTATAGAAACAGGCGATATTTTCCGCTTTTCAGTTACCCCCCCGGCTTATGGCCGCGCCCTGCCGTAAACGGGCGCGCACGGGCGGGCAGGCCCTGCATCCTGGGGGTTGCTGGGTTTCCGGGGATGGTTAATGTCGCCGGCCCCCTTTTCCTGTTGTAGCGGAATGTGAATATCAACAGCCCTGCCACCGCCAGCGGCATGCCGATCAGCAGCCACAGGCTTGGCGCGTCTGCACCCGTGTGGGGCAGCTCAGGCGTTTTACGGTTCAGAACGGTAAGGGTCATGGTGTAGGTGTTGTCGGACTTCGTAAACTTGTCTCCGAGCGGAATTACCTGCCCATCAATAGAACACGTGCCGTCTTGGGTAAATTTGATCACAATTGGCTGTGCCAACAGGTTGTACCCCGGATGTGCCTTGGTTTCCGTCAGGCGGTATGTACCGGGTTTCAGATTTGTGAACGGGTTCGGGGTTATTTTGCCGTTGTCGTCCGTTGTACCGGTAATGGAACCTATGTTTGTGCTATCGAATGGGTAGTTTTTATCTACTACCCACTGCGATTCTCCTTCGGTTGTTGTTTCGACCAGCTTTTCCAGCTTGAACTCAACACCACTCAAGAGCACGTCATTGCTATTTTCGTCTTTTTCCGCGTCCTTCTTGATGATATCCAGTACAAACTTCGGGTTCTGCAGCTTGTTGGTCAGCACAATCTTGCCGCTGCCGCCGGTGATGGTTCCACCGTTTACTTTGGCTGGCGTTGTAGTTGCGCCGGTTTCGCTGTCCTTTTCGCTTTTTGCTGTTGCTTCAGCCGTTACAACATACGTATTGCCCTTAATCGTAATGGTTTCGCCTGGTGCTACCTGTTCAAATTGGTCATTCTCCACCGTACCTTCCACAATGCGGTACATAATCGGTCTGGCTTTTATCCGTATTGATTTGGTACTGATCCAAACCGCTAAAGGTATACAGCCAGCCGTAAGTACCGCGGTTAATGGTAACATAGTTTGGGCTGTCTGCTCTCGGGTAGTTTACCGGTTTCCAGTCTGCATCGTTTTGGCTGGTTGCCAGACGGCGCTGGAGCTGGATGTAGATTGTACCCGGCCGGTTCTCTGTAGTAAGGTCCTTACCATTTGCATCTTTCCAGAGCTTATCGAACTCAATGTTGATCAGTGTGCGCTGGGTGTTGGTAAAGATTGCGGTAAGTTCCGGATTGTTCGGATCTTTGCTCTTCTCAATCACGCCTTCCACCATGGTGTTGTTTTTGATCACATGGGCGGATTTGCAACTATCCGGAACGGTTACGCTTTGCAGTTTGGCACCATCGTTGCTTCCGACTTCCTCGATGATATAGCGGGTACCAACGGGGATGCCGGTGATGGTTCCGGTGCTTTCGCCCTTAATCGTAACGGTTCTTTCGATGGGCTTTTCTTCCAGACCCTCACCGCCAACATCATTAAAGGTAACTTTGAAGGTGTAGGTTCCGGTCAAGGTTTCGCCCTCTGCGGCCTTCTTTTGGATTTTCAGCCCGCCGGTTTTGACGGTGTTGACGTATTTTACCTTTAGCTTTGTCAGCGTGGAGCTATTTTCGTCCGGGTCCTTATAGGAGCGGAAGACGATGGTGTCGGCGGAGGGTTTGTTTCCGGTATAGCTATTACCCGTTTGATCATCATTCGGTCTTATTTTTTCCGTTCGGCCATCATTGGGGCTGCTTCCCTCCTGCTTGTCCAGCGACTTGTTCGTGTCGGTAACTGTCACGGATTCGCTATCGCCCTTCATCGAAGTAACCGCCTGCCCGTTCTCGCACACCGTCCATGTGGTGTCGTACAGGTTTTGGTTCAGATCCTCTTTGAGCGAAATGTAGCTGCCGCGGCGGAACTGGTCGCTGAAGGTAACGGTTTCTCCATCTTCCAGAACAAAGCGTCCGTCATCGTCCACCAACTGGGTGTCGTTGTCCTTGGTGGATGTGTACTGTGCGTTTATGGCGTTTTGCAACTGACCGGTTTTGGCGGAGCCGTAATCCGGGATTTCCTTCTGATCGGTTGTAAAGCCGGTCATCGTTTTTGGCACCGCTTTGGGAATGAAGGTAAAGTTCCTGAAATAGATGTGGCGGCTATAGTTATCGCCCACGCGGATGGTTTTGACCTTGCCGTTAAAACCGTCCTGCGCTTTCATCTTGTTCAGGTCCAGCTTTACGGTGACCCATGCGCCTGTCTTCACTTCGACCGAGCCATACGTTGCGCCGTTAATGCCTGATGTGCCAAGGCTGCCTTTTTGGACGGGGGTAGGTGTTTGATCATCCAGCAGTTCCAGATACAGGTTGTTGAGGGAAAGGTCACCTCCACCATCTTCTTTGGCAACGTAAACCTGGAACGTAAGGAAGCGCTTGTCTTTGATATTGATGGGGTCTTTCAGCGTCAGGATGCCATAACGTTTCTCACGCGCTGCACTGACGGGTTCCGTATCCGTATAGCGTGCGTACCAGTGAAGGACCTGTTCGGTATCTTGCCCGGAACCTTGCTCGGGGTTTGTATCCAACTTGAAAATGTAGTCCCCCTTCGGTTGATTGGGTTGCGGGTTTAATCTCGATACTATCCGCAGTCAATTTCACCTCTTGGGGCGGAGTACTTGTATCCGAGCCAACGGCCACTTTTTTCTCCATAATGGGTTGCCTGGTTCTGGATGGTGAAGTTGAAGATTTTCTGGTCTTCAAAGCATTTTTTGAAGTCCGGATCAACCTTGTTCAGATCAACCTCTTTTTGAACCTGCAGCTCGTTATTATCCGGGAAGTTGAACGCCACCGCCATGTTGGACTCCCACATACCGCGTTCCATGTAGTACATGGTAAGGGTGTGCTTGCCGGTGGAAAGATTAGGGATGGAAACACTTGCGTTTTTATAATACGTTTCGGTTGTTCCTAAGTAAGTAATGCTTGTCGCCGTTGTATGGTTGTGCTCATCACAATTTTCAGCGCCATAATTACCTGTCTTGCTGTTCTTGACCCGGCTAACATAGGAAGTTACGGTGTTTTTTTCTTATTATCGCGCTGGTCAAATTCCAACACACCAGAAGCTCTGGCATGAGCACCGCCAATATCCAGGACAAGCTGATCGTCAATGAAAACCCACACATCATCATCACCAGAGAAGTAAAAACGAATTGGAATTTCATTATTGTAGTCGTCCTTAACTGTTCCGGTACTGGTTAGGGTAAACGGGATTTCAAGTTTTGCACCGTAACCGTAATTGTACCTGACTGCGCTCTTACTGGTTGTGGTTTCATTGAACGGGAAAAAGCCGTATGGCGTTGAAACATTATCTGGACTACTTGCACTGTCCACGTTGTGGGACGCCTCGCTCTTATATCCAGCGGTTGTCACTCCTGGGCTATCATTACCAAGGTACAACTGATCGCTATTTGTATCTTTGCGCAGATATAGAGAAGTTTCTTTACTGTCAAACCACCAGTATTTAACGCCCTCGCCTTTTTGCGGGCCATTTGGCGTTTGCGCTGGTTCTATAAAAACTTCTTCTTGGGTAAACGGGAACTCAACATTGTGGTAAACTTCGCCAAGTTTTGCATTTTTGCTGTTTTGGCCGGTCAGGAACTTTTCATTGAAATGCGGTTCTTTCAGGGTCGTTCCATTCATCACGATGTCGCCATCGCTGTCCCTTTGTCTGCCACAATGCCCTGGAAAGCGTAGGAATTTTTTTTTCTCTTTTGTGTCTCCTATATCAAAGTTCGAGTTATTGGCTGCGATAAAGATATTGTAAGAACTCCATCCGTACAAATTCAATGTACTTGCAATATCCGCAAATTTTGGAGCCCAATCACTTGGCTGGAAATGGCCTGTATAAATGGGATATATAATGGACTTTCCGGCATTGTTATCTACATAACTCTGATAGTAGTCGCTGATTGCCTGATCGAACTGGCGGAAGGGTACCCAGTGGCGCTGATTAACCGCATTATCATTATCGTAGTTCTTACGGTTCTTGCCGTTCAGTTCGTAATCTGTATAATAGTCATACAGCGTACTGGTAACATACTTTGTATTTGGTTTTTCCGTAAATTCAGCGGCGGCAATATCTACTACTTTAGTGTCAGGATTTTTCCACGTTTCGGCATCACGCAGGGTACCTTTTGGAGCCCAGTAGCCGCCACGAGTGGTACCTTTATATACTGCATCGTCATTCGTATCCGCATAGAAGCAATTTTTGTCATCTGTGGGAATCTCCAGCCACTCTGTACTTACTCCATTTCCTTTTGTCGCATTGTCATCGTTAATTTCTTCACCGGAAAAGATGATTGAACGATATCCTTGGGGAATGTCAATATAATAAAGGTTTTCGTTTGTACCATCTTTTACCAGCGTACCACTTTCGGATTTTACGTCGTCTCCTTTTATTCGATAATAAATGGTCTCTTTATTATTATTGGCTTTGGGGATTGAAAAGTCGCCGGTATCTCCATTCAATGCCATCTTGGAAAAAGTAGCATCGTAATAGATGCGGGTGGCACCGGGACGCCCCCATGTTGCATCATTAATACCATTGTACATGTAGCAATAGCATTGACCTTCGGAATACTGGAAGCGTTTCTGGTTTTCTTCTTTTACTTCCTCATTATAAAAATTGTAGTATTCACTTATTTCTGTATTCTCATCGCCCTTGGTAAAGCGAACAAAAGAGCAAAAAGCGTCAGGAATCTTAAATTTTGCTGTGAAATTAGGTTGGATATCATTTAAGGATATTGGCTGCTCACCGACCTGGACAAGCACTCCTTTATCATCCGGTTCATAAAACCAGGCTTTGACGTTCGTTAGTGTTTCACTGGTTTTATTTTCAAAGGCCATCTCTTTGTTAGCGAAATGCTTATGGCCAACCGTATAGTCCTTCCACTTCGTTCGATCCCAGCTATTCCCCTGATTTCCGTTCCCATTATTTCCGTCATAGTAGTTGCCGCCGATATAATGATCCTTATCATCTGGATTGAACGTCATCCACGGTGGACTCTGTTGTCCTACTTCAGCAATTACTATTTTGTGTGCAGGATTTTCGTCATTAATTGAATCTCCCTTATATCCGCAAAATTCAAGTCCATTCAACCCTCCGTTTTTATAGTGATCGGCCTTTTTCAGAACCGCAGAATAAATTTTTTCTTTGATCCTTCGTTTCGCTAACTTCCTGCATCTCAAGATAATAAAAGTGATCTCTTTTTGGATCTTGTCCATCAGCGGCATGTATTTTACCACTGTACAATCGCTCCAACCACTTGGCACTGCAAAATAGAGCGTGTAAGTTTCCGTATTCCCCCCCTCACTAACTGCCTGCACGTTATCCACGCTTTTTGCGGCGTACATCTTCTGCGGTTGTTCGGTCGGTTCCGGGGTGGCGGTGGGGGTCACGGTCGGCACAGGGGTGGCCGTTGCAGTGGCTGTCGGTTCCGGGGTCAGGGTGGGTTCTGCTGTGGGCTCCGGCGTTTCGGTCGGGGCGGGCTGCTCCGGCTCGGCGCTTTGTTCCGGTTCCGGGGTGGCGGCTTCCGGCACCGGGGTGGCGGCGTTCTGCTCTGGCAGAGCGGTATCCTCCCCGGAGGCCGTTCCCGGCTCATCCTCCAGCAGCTCTACTTTGTCAGGTGCGTCGGGCAGAAGGTCCACCTCGGCGTATACAGGCAGGGCCATTGCCATAACCAGGCAAGCGGTGATAAGCAGCGCTGTCAGCCGGCGCGCCCAACCTGTTGTGTTTTTTCCTGTTCTATTCAATCTGCTCACCCGTCTTTCGCGCTGGCTTGATGGAAGCACATTGTTCCACAGGGGATCCTGTGAAACAGTAAAAGAAGCCAGCTTCTTTTACTTGCGCAACCGTTGCCATGTTGTTTTCAAAAAAAAACCGCATCGAGTCTTCTCATTGCGCATTTACTTTTTATTTTCTTAATATAGCACCTTTACACCAGAAAGACAATACAATCCACGCAAATTCCTGTTTTTCAGCACTTTTACTGATTGCGCTTTCCTCCAATTATATAATGTGTTCAAAGCCTTTGTATCATTTACTCCTGATTTTCTTTTTGGCAGCGGTCACTTTTATATACTTTGACCGCGCGTTTATGATTCTCTGCGCACACAGAGCGCAACTTTGCGGCAAAATTCGCCTTTTTTGTTGCATTTTCCTGTTTTTGCGCAATTATTTGTTTCGCATGCGCCTGTTTGCGGCGGGGCCTGGCGGCTGGGTGGGCGCCTTGTGGGAGGGATGGCAGGTTTGCAGCGCACGGTTCCCGTTTTTTTGCGGCGCGATGGATACACCGTGCCCCTGCAAACGGTTTGCGGTGTTTGCGGCGGCGGGTGCGGGTTTGCTGGATTGCACGCCCGCCAACGGGACGCCGTTCTCCCTTTACAACGGGGTGCGGGTTTGCTGCAGATATGCCATTCGCTTTTTGTCTCCCCTGCCCCGCCCCTGATTCCCGGTTCCCCCTTGCCGATCTCTATTTGCGCCAGCTCCTGAGGTGCATCTGAGAGCAACGAAAATAGCGGATCTTTCGCAAGCACAAAATCCGGCTGCGTTTACTGAGGCAACACCGCACAATTCCCGCCTTGCGGCTTAAGCACCGCTCCGGCAGCTGCGGCACTTAGAATTATGCGGTATTGCCCTGAAACAGACGAGCTTTTTGACGTTTCAGATAGGACTAAGGTGTATCTGAAAAGTCGAAAATTTAGTCTATTTCTACAAACACAGCGGGATTTTGCGTTAAAGCGCCTTGGAATCCACAAAGGATTCCTGCGGCTCTCTGCCTTAAATCCTGCTTGTGTTTGCGAAATATCCGTCATTTTCTTTGTTTTCAGATACACCTCCAGCTCCCAGCTTTCAATCTATCCTGTGTAAACTGCAACCCCTCACGCGCCATTCTGTGCGGTACTTACCTTATTATAATAGGGGTGCTGCCCTGTGTAAATTTGCAACTGATGATCTATTTGAAGCAGCTGTGAGCTGTTGCAATTTGCACAGGGTATTGCCCGCATTCTGTGCCGAACATTCCCGAAACGTGTTGGAAAAACGCACAGGATTGCCTTGTTTCCCTATGCCGCTTACCGTTGGAAAAACGCACAGGTTACCCTCGGAACAGTTGCATTTTACACAGGGTATTCCCGCTCCCCTGCCCCGCCGTGACCCGCGTACCTGTTGGAAAACCACACAGGATAGGCCCGTTCCCTGTGTTGCAATTTACACAGGTTTGGCTGTTTTGGCTTATTTGCAACTTTACGCAGGTTGCTTTCCGCACAGGAAAATGGTGGTGGAATGCACAGGCTGCAGTTGGTTGAACACACAGGTTTGCGTTGTTAAATTACACAGGCTCTACCTATTACTAATATAAAACTAAACATCTAAGCCATAATAACAACCAGAGGTATGCCGGGAGATGGGGAGAACGGGAAAAAATTGGTGTTGCCATTCCATCAGGTTACAGAACCCTGAAACAGCAGGACAGGAAAGCACAATAAAACCCTGTGTAACCTGCACCCGGGCTGCAATCCCCACAGGATATATGGCAAACCACAACGCAGGTGTTGCATTTTGCACAGGGTAATGGCGGTGAAACCCTGTGTAAATTTGCAATTCTTGCGCTGGACAACAGGATGTGCTATAATGTTTAGCATGATGTGCGTGACCACCCGGGATACAGCAACCGATATAGGAGGCCCCTGCTTATGGCGGCAAGTAAACAGAAAAAAGATGATCCGTTTGTCGTTACGTTTGAAGAACGCGGGGACCAGACCATCGTTCGCAAATCCAATGACCTTGTACAGATGACGCGCAACAACCTGACGCTGAGCCAGCAGCGCCTGATGCTGCATATTTTTTCGATGATTAAGCCGGAGGATACGGACCTGCCCTCTTATGAGCTGAGCATTTATGATTTTATCAAGATGACCGGCATGGACCCGCACAGCGGGGCACTGTACAAGCAGGTGCGCAAAAATATTGAGGAGCTGGCCAACGCGCCCATCCAGTGGATCAAGAATAACGGAACTTCCACGGTGGAAACATTCCGCTGGATCGATAAAGTGCGCATTGATGAGGGCCGCGCGCGCATGACCATCACGCTGGATCCGGTGCTGAAACCGCACCTGGTGCAGCTGAAAACCCTGTATACCACCATGGATGTGACCTACACCATGCTGATGCGGTCCACCTATTCCATCCGCATTTACGAGCTGTGCAAGAGCTACCAGAGCCTGTACCTGAAAAAGAAAGCGGCCGGGGAACCGCTGGTATGGAACCTGAGCATGCTGTATGAACAGCTTTCGTATACGGCCAACCGATGGTCGGATTTCCGCCGTCTGGCACTGGAAAAGGCAAAGGCGGAAATTAACGAAAAGACGGATATTATTTTTAATTACGATGTGTACGAAAAAAAAGGGCAGAAGGTTCTTTCGCTGGTGGTAACGATTGACCCGGTGGATGATGCCGCCGCACAGGCCAACCTGGACAGCATCAACAGCACGGTGCGCAAAAAGAGCAAAAAGAAGGGCCGCCCCACCGTGGCGATTGAGGATTCGCTGCTGGATGACCCCAGCGTGATCACCTTTGATTATGTTTCGGCACCGGAAACAACGATCCCCTATTCCTTTGGACGCCACCGCACCGAGCTGCGGGAGGAAATTGTTGTGAAAGCGCGCATGGATCAGCTGCGCGCGGAGATTACGCCTGAAGAGCTGCACGCGGTGGAAGTGATCATTGATGTGTTGGCAGATGCCTGCTGCACCATCCAGGCAGGCGATGGCGAGCAGGACGGCGGCAACAAAACGGTGTTTGGAAAGATGAATGCCATCATCCTGGATTGCGGCGGGCTGACCAGTTGGCTGGCCGGTGTGGCACCCCGCTATGCACAGGAGATCATTCCCCGGTCGCAGACGATGCGCAGCCCGGCGCGGTACCTGAACAAGGTGCTGCGCGAGGATATGGATAACTATCGCATTTATATTTTCCGCAAGGCAAAGCCGGCAGCAGAACCCAAAGAGGAGCTGTTGGAAGCGGAGTACCATGTGATGGACGAGCCGGTGCAGCAAACGCTGCCGGAGCCTGAGCCGCCCAAGGTAGAGCTGATTCCCGAAACGATTGTAAAACGGCAGGATATGCGAAAAGAGTTTGCAAAGTTTGTAGATGATGGATACCTGGAAAAGACATTGACGAGCGGCCAGCGCGGCGCTTACCACGAAATTTACCGCCACCTGGCAGCGCGGTGCGTGCCATCGCCTTCCAGCCTGCGCAATGGGCTGAAAGACGAAATGCGGCTGCATTACCTGGCCTGCATGAATGAAGTGATTGAAAAGTATGGCAGCCTGACCCCGTTGATGGAAGCTATGGCGCATGAACTGGATTTTTGATGTGTTCTGGGCAAAGGCCGCCAAGGACCCCAACGTGAATAACCCGATGGGGCTGTTCTACCACATTATTGAAGAACGCGCGCTGAACCCGATCGGCACCATAATGAACGACCAGGCACAACGGCAGAAGGTTGCCGCCAAGGAAAAAGGTGAAAAAGATAAGTGGCACAACGAAAGCTGGATGGATGCCTTTGAGGAAGATATCCCGGATGACAGCGAAGAGTAATTGAGATTAAGCGGAGCGGATATTCCGGGAGCGCTATTATAATAAGGTAAGCAGCGGCTGGCAGATTGCTGGCTGCTGCTTTTTTGTTGGGGTGCAGCTGAAAAACGGAAATATCCGGCGTTCTTTGATTTCAGATAGACCTTGGGCAACACCGCACAATTCCCGCCTAGCGGCTTAAGCACCGCTCCGGCAGCTGCGGCACGGCATCTGCGTTGCCAAAATGCTCGATAATACACAAAGTATTATCTGCGCTTTTGGCTTAGCAGCTGCCGCACCTCGCTCGCCGTATCGGCACTTAGAATTATGCGGTATTGCCCTTGGGATAATAGGTGAGAATGAAGGCAGGTGAGCGGGAATGCCTGGATGAAGGGAAGAAGGATGGGAAGGAAAAGCGGAAGAGAAAAGCGTGAACAGCAACGAAGAGATGCCGGCATAATATTCGTCAAAATATCCGTTGACACGCGCGAAGCATATGATATAATAGAAGCTATAACAGCAACGAAGAGATGTCGCACGGCATGGGGTGCCCGTTTTTGCAACCCGCGGTATTGCCTTAGATTAAGATACCGGCGTGCGGTACCGCAAAAAGAAACGAACAAAAGGCAAAAATTAACCGACAGCAACGAAGAGATGCCTACACAAAGGCGCTCGCAAGGAGGAAAACAATGGGATATTGTATCTCAGTCTGCATTGAAAAAAAGGTGGCGTGGGAAAAACCGTTACCGTCTGCAACCTGGCGGCGCTGATGGCGCAGGACGGCAAGCGGGTGCTTGTTGTGGATATGGATGCCCAGGGCAACTGTACCTATACCCTGACGGGCGCACGTGTAACCGATAATACTTTTGACCGCGCTGGCGTGTATGATATGTTCCGTGCCTATGGCATCAGCGGCACGCAGAACTATATTTCCCGCACGCAGTTTGATAATATTGATATAATTCCGGCAAATGGCAACACCCCAATGGCGGCCAAGCAGCTGCAAATCCTGGAACAGTCCGAAAGCACCAGTATCAATATGTTTTTGGCCATGTGCCTGGCACAGGTTGCCGGCGAATACGACTTTATTTTGATCGATACCCCGCCGTCCCGCGATGTAATGGTGACCAACGCCCTGATGGCCAGTGACTTTGTGCTGATCCCCTGCGTGTGCGATGACTACAGCCGTGACAGTGTGTACCGCACTGTGGCCATGTGCCAGCAGTTGGAGCACGATGAGGGCGAAAAAATTGATGTTTTGGGCATTATCCTGACTATGGTGGAAAAACTGCCCTGACCGAAGTGATCCGCAATGAACTGCGGGAAAGCCAGCTGGGCAGCAAGCTGTTTGCTGCCGAAATCCGTAAGGGACAGGCTGTAAAGGATAGCACCCGCCTTGGTGCGCCGGTTGTGCTATGTGCACGCAGCAGCAACCCGGCAAAGGATTATGCAAAGGTGTATGCCGAGCTGAAAACGCGCGTTGAACAGGAGGCAGAGTGATGGCAAGCAAACTGGACCGACTGCAGAAAAAGGCTTTAAAGTAAACGAAGCAGCGTTAAGTAAGATCGCGCGCGGCGACCAGGAGCCGGGCGGTGAATACAGCGAGATCAATATCAATGATATTGAAGAAAACCCGGATAATGCCCTTTACCGTGAGCTGGATACCGAGGAAGATATTGCGCTGCTGGCCGATGATATCCGCCGCGCGGGGCTGCTGCACAATCTGGTTGTGTTCCCCTAAGACCGGTGTTGGCGGAAAATATGTGCTGCTTTCCGGCGAGCGCCGCTTGCGTGCGCTGCGCCTGTTGGTGGAGCAGGATAAACGCGAGCAGGAAGAAAAGCAGCTGCCCAACCGCATGAGTGAATGGCAGAAAGTGCAGTGCAAAGTGGTGCGCAACTTGACGGAAAACGAAAAAGTTGTGTATATTGACAGCGCAAACCTGCAAGTGCGCGGCGGCATCAGCAATGAACGTGTGATGCGCCAGGCGGCGGCGCGTTTTGTGGAAAACCTGCAGAAAGCACCGTATAACCTGAGCGCAGCGGAAGCGAAAAAGCGCTGAAAGAGGTCAGCCCGCTGAATTCCCGCACGATTGATAAGGCGCTTTCGATTCAGAATGATCTCAACTCTGATCTGCGCCGCTTGCTGGATGAGGAATTCCTGAACCGAGCCGAGTGCGAAACCTATCTCCGCTTGACCCTGGAAGAACAGGCCCGTGCAGCCGCAGTGTTTTTGAAAATTGCAGCCCTTGACCCACGCAGCCATGAGCGCCGCGCCATTAAGGACGCATTGACCACCGCCATGCTGGATGTAGCAGTGGAACGCCGCAGCATGCAGGAGCGCGAGAGCGTATTTGCAGCAGCGTTGCAAAATGCACAGGATGCAATCGGTCAGGCCAAGACGCAGGAAAACAAGGCGGCGGCAGTAGATAAAGACCACAACTTTATTTCGGCCAAGCTGCCTACCACGGCCCGCAAACTGCGTAAAATTGCAGCGGCAAAAAATATTGAAGCTAAGATCCGCAGTTATACGGCAGAGGACCGCAAAGCAATGTCGGACCAGATGCAGGAGCTGATTGCGGCAGCGCAGGAGCTGAAAACACTGATTGATGCTGTGGAATAATCCAGATCCACGAAAGCAGCAAACAACAAAAATCCATGCAAATAGGAATACAGGAATCCACAATATGAAACAGCGAATTGTCATCCGGCTGCACCTGGCTGTGCGGGCAGTGCTGCAAAGCGAAGCGGACTGGCGCGGCACGCGGCTGGGCACCCTGACATCGGAGCTGATCCATGAACAGGCTGCGAAAGCGCGCCTGTGCGGGGTGCAGAATTACGAGTTGAACCCCGTCAGCAGCCGCTATGTTCCCGTTACAAACGGGACAAAATATAAGCAGACATCTGGCCTGGAGCAGATTTCCATCTATCTGAACGATGAGGATATGCAAACCCTGAAAGAGCTGGCACTGGCCAACGATAGTGTGCGTGTGATCAACGGCAGGCAGGCAATCACCTACCGATATGTTGTTCCCGGAATGCTGCTGAACGACCCGGTGTTTACGGGGCTGACAGAGCAGAACAGCACGGCAGGGTAAGCACTTCAAAATCTTGAATAAATCAAAGGCGGCACCGCGTTTTTTGAAAGACGCGGTGCCGTTTTGTATGCAAAGCAGCCTGAAAATACTACAAAACATAAACCTGTGCGAAATTACAACAAAACGGATAGAAGATGAGAATAGGAAAAAAAAGGAGAAATATGTTGGAATTTTACACAGGTTTACAGAGCAAAGCATGAGGAAAAGCGCGATGCAGCGTTTGCGAAATAAAGCGGATTTTGGGTGAATCAGGTGCGGGGAACCAAAAAGAGGGGAAACCTGTGTAAATGGCAACAATCTGCAAGGTGAATTACCTTTTTATAATACGACAGGAATAGTAATACCCTGTGTAAAGATGCAACACTGTACGCTGCGAAAGGGAAGAGTTGCAATTTTACACAGGGTATTGGTTATTCTGTCAGGCGGAGTAGAAGGGAAACACTAAAGGCAATACCGCACAATTCTAAGTACCGATACGGCGAGCGAGGTACGGCAGATGCTAAGCCAAAAGCGCAGATAATACTGGATGTCTTATCGAGCATTTTGGCAACGCAGATGCCGTGCCGCAGCCGCCGGAGCGGTGCTTAAGCCGTCAGGCGGGAATTGTGCAGTATTGCCTAAAAACAAAATGGCATACATGAGCTGTATTATACGATTTGGAATTAAAACAGCCGACCAAACGATGGGATTTGGCGGGATAGGGACAAAGGCGAAAGTTGATATGGAGAGAGCGAGGGCAGAGGTTGGCATGCTGCTTGATAGACAAAAACGTGGAGAAGTGATGTGAAATGGCGGGAATACAACGCTATTTTTGTATTAAACTTATTAAATAATACAATTTGTATTTCTGTACAGAGAATCTCTTTGGAAACCAAGCGGGAATAATTTGACGATTTAAGCAATAGTAGATGGCCTGCAACTTGAGAAAGTATTGGCAACACCGCATAATTCCCGCCTTACGGCTTAAGCACCGCTCCGGCGGCTGCGGCACGGCATCTGCGTTGCCAAAATGCTCGATAATGTCGGGTTGCGGTACCCGCATCGTGCTTCGGGGGCAAAAGCCCCTCGCACTCTGCGACCGCTGCCCCTGCTTCGGTTCGCTGTTTCCGCCACTGGCGGCGCTCACCTTTGCAGCATCCAGTATTATCTGCACTTTTGGCTTAGCAGCTGCCGCACCTCGCTCGACGTATCGGCACTTAGAATTATGCGGTATTGCCTATTACCTTCGCATCGGCGAAAGACAGTCAAAATAAATGCGGAATGGTTAGTAGCAAGGAGAAAATGACTGCCGGACGCCGCGGAAATCGGGCAGCATAAAAACATGAATTTTTCAGATACACCCTAGAGGCAGCCTGTGGAATTCACCCTTCAAGCATTTGTGGTGACAGGTGTAAACAGCGCCCGGTCCTCTCCGCCGCTCCGCGGCATCTTTCCACCCCGCGGGGAACTGCCCTCAAGAGAAACATCGTCTCCTGCAAATATTTTAGCGGGCACAACACAAACCAACAAGGTTCTCCGCGGCGGGAAGGGGAAAATCCGCCCCACAGGTTGTTTATGGGGTGGATGTGTGGGATAGAATAATCCGCAGGGGAAAATTCCATCCTACCACCCTGCACAAAAATCCATCCCAGGCCATCATTCCAACCCACCAAAAATCCAAAATGTTCCCCCGTCCGAACCACCCACTCGCAAAATAAAAGCTACCCGCCGATCCTAATGAAACGCTCAACCCCCCAGAATATAATGCACAAGCCGCCCCAAAACCGCCAAACAGTATCCCCAAAATACGCAAAAAGCTAAGGCAACACCGCACAATTCCCGCCTTGCGGCTTGAGCACTCGCTCCGGCAGCTGCGGCACGGCATCTGCGTTGCCAAAATGCTCGATAATGTCGGGTTGCGGTACCCGCATCGTGCTTCGGGGGCAAAAGCCCCTCGCCCTCTGCGACCGCTGCCTCTGCTTCGGTTCGCTGTTTCCGCCACTGGCGGCGCTCACCTTTGCAGCATCCAGTATTATCTGCGCTTTTGACTTAGCATCTGCCGCACCTCGCTCGCCGTATCGGCACTTAGAATTATGCAGCATTGCCCTAACCATCATTCCGTGATTTTTGTCTTGCCCTTGGGGCAAAAAGGCTTTATACTGGTATACAAGTGGTAGTCTGCTCCAGTGTAAGGGCAGGCAGAAAGAACGGTTTTGCCCTGAACACGGATGGGGGCTGCAAGATGTATAAACTGATTATTATTGATGATGAAGAGAAGATTGCCAGCGGAATGGCCCAGCTGTTCCCCTGGCAGAACATTGGGTTCGAGGTGGTGCAGGTGTTCACCAGCGCACGCAAAGCCCTGCAATATATTGCCGAAAACCCGGTGGATGTGGTGCTGACCGATATTGAAATGCCGGATATGAACGGCCTGGAGCTGAGCCATCGGCTGATGGAATACCCCAACATCCAGAAAATATTTTTTAGCAGCTACAGCAATTACGAATACTTCCGCGCGGCGCTGCAAAACGGCGTGGCGGATTACCTGATGAAACCGGTGGCCTACAGCGCCCTGCTGGAATGCTTTGAAAAGGTCAAAGCCCGGCTGGATGCCCGCAGCGCCGTGCAGGAAACCGCCCCAAGGCCTATTACGACCAGATCGTGTACGATGTGCAGCAATACTTAAAAGATAATTACCGCACTGCCACGCTGGAAGAAGCCGCGGCCAAGGTTTCCTTGAGTCCGGCTTATCTTTCCCGCGTGTTCAAGGAAAAAAGCGGAACCAGCTTTTCGGAGCTGCTGCTCAAGACGCGGATGGAAAAAGCATGTGAGATGCTGGCGGATATCCACTATAAAAGCTACGATATTGCCTATTATGTCGGGTACGATAACCCCAAAAACTTCTCCCGTGCGTTCAAAGCGTATTATGGGCAGAGCCCATCGGAATACCGCAAATCCCGCCTGGATGGTGCCGCGCTATGAAGGGAATGAAGCGGAAGTTCTTTTTGAAGCGCATGTGGAACTTTTGTGGTGGTCATGCTGATCCCGGCGCTGCTGCTGGTGGCCGTTACCACCTACATGACCCTTGTGACCCAGATGCACCGTATGACGCAGGACAATGAGCGCGGTATTGAGGCTGTGCGCTCCAACATCTCGCTGGTGCTGGATTCGGTCCTGGCGCAGAACAGCTACATGACCGGCATGACCCGCACCAACATGGTGCTGAACAAAAGCTCTGAAAAGAGAAAGCCTTTCTTACACCGATGCCATCTACCTGCGCAGCCTGGTATCCTCACTGAACAGCATGACCAACGCATATGATTACGTGGATTCGGTTCTGATCTATATAGATGGGTACGACCGTGCGCTGACGTCCAGCGGGCTGGTCAACCTTTCGGCGGATGATTACAGCGGCTGGTACAGCGTGTATTCCTCTATGTCGGATACCGAGCGCACCTGCATTGCCCCGGTGGTGGTGAACGCAGGCAAAGCCAGCGAGAGAAGGCAGCTGGTAGTGTGCGCCCGGATGCTGACGATGAAAGGCTGTGTGGCCGTTACCCTGAACATCAGCCACTTGCAGGAAATAATTGCCGTGCTGCGCCCGTCCGATAACCAGCACCTGTACCTGGTTGACGGCAGCGGCCGCCTGCTGGCAAAGGCAGGGGACGCAGGCGCGACGGAAGAGCTGCAAAACCTGATGGGCAAAACGCTGAGCGGGGCAGGGAACACGGCGGAACAGGAGCACGAGTTCTGGATCAAGCTGGATGACCGGGACTGCCTGTTGAACTGGCAAAGCTACCAGAACCCGGATTTCTACATCGTATCTACCATTGACCGGGCCATGATCCTGGAAAACCTGGGCGAACGGTTGATGCCGCTGCTGCTGATGGCGGTTGTGGCGCTGTACGCCATTGTGTTTTTGGCATACGTCAACACCAAGCGCAGCTTTGACGAGATCAACCTGATGCTGCAGATGTTTGAGGATGCCGAGGCGGGCCGCACCATCCAGCGCCCCCAGCGCAAGGTAAATGATGAATATGACGTTATCATGAACAATATCCTGATGATGTTTTTGAACAACACCTACCTGAACATCCAGCTGAAAGAAAAAGCAGTACCGCCAGCAGAACGCCGAGCTGACCGCCCTGCAGTTGCAGATCAACCCCCACTTTTTGTACAACACCCTGCAAACGCTGGATATGGAAGCCCGCAAGCTGAACGATGATGGGCGCATCAGCGCGGTGGTGGGGTATGTATCGGATATCCTAAAGTATTCGCTGACCAACCCGCAAAAGAGCGTCAGCCTGCGGGAAGAGCTGGACTACCTTAAAAAATATGTGGAAGTGCAGCACTACCGCTTTGGGGACAGCTTTATTATTTATTATGAAGTGGACGACGATGTGATGGACGCCGAGGTATTCCGCCTGATGCTGCAGCCCGTGGTAGAAAACAGCCTGCTGCACGCCCTGCGCGGCAACGAGCGCGGTTACATGAAGGTGCGCGCCCGCCGCATTGGCGATAAGGTGAACCTGCGTGTGATCGATAACGGCGACGGCATGACAAGAGAAGAGCTGGAAGCGCTGCGCAAACGCATTGCGGACCGCAACAGCCGCAGTATTGGGCTGACCAACCTGGACCGCCGCCTGCGCCTGCGCTACCCGGAGGAAACAGGGCTGCGCATCTGTTCCATAAAAAACCTTGGCACCAGCGTGTCGTTTTGCATCCCGTACAAAAAATATACCCCGGATGCCCCGCAAACGGGTAAAAAACAGAATAATGAAATGCCGGGCAGGTATCTTAAATTGCGCCAAAACGCAAGAGATGATACCTACCCGGCGTTTTGTGTCAAATGATGAATCCTTTTAGCAAGCGTGAGTCCTTTTATAAATCTGCCAAACAAATTATAATAAAACCATGATAAGGCTCGACGAAAGGGCCGATTTAGAAGGAGGAAAACAATATGAAAAAGCAACTTATGGCCGGTATGATGGCCGCCAGCATGGCATTGTCTCTGGCCGCATGCGGCGGCAGTGCTGCCAGCAGCGCAGCCCCGGCAGCCGACAGCACCAGCGGCGCTGCCTCTACCAGCACCGCAGCTTCCACTTCCAGCGATGAACAGGTGACTTTGCGCTTTGCCTGGTGGGGCGGCGATGAGCGCGCCAACGCCACCATGGAAGTCATCAACAAGTTCATGGAAGAAAACCCCAACATCAAGATCGAAGCCGAGTATGGCTCTTCTGACGGCTACCATGATAAGCTGGCAACCCAGCTGGCATCCGGCACCGCCGCCGACATCGTGCAGATTGACCCCGAAACGATGCCCAGTTTTGTTTCCACCGGCGATTACTTCCTGGATTACAAGGACTACGATTTTGATCTTTCCAACTTTGACCCCAACTACATTGGCCTGCGCGTGAATGGTAACTATGACGGCAAGCAGCTGGGCCTGCCCACCGGCATTGCCGGCCCGGCACTGGTTGTGAACGAAGAGCTGGCTGAAAAGTACGGCATCGACTTCAACACCCAGTACACCTGGGATCAGTTCATTGAATGGGGCAAACAGGTCCATGAAGCAGACCCCGATACCTACCTGCTGTGCACCAACAAAGAGTATGTGACCAACCTGGTGTTCTTTACCTACATGAAGCAGCTGACCGGCAAGACCATCTTTGACGCTGACTCCAAAGCGTTCAATTATACCGAGGAAGATATCCAGAACTGCCTGGATCTCGTCAAGAGCCTGTACGACAACAATGTCTGCGCACCGGCTTCCTACTCTTCCGCTTACAGCAACGACGACCTGCAGTCTGACCCCAACTGGATCGCTGGCAAGTACGTCTGCACCTTCGCTTACATCTCCACCATCAATGTTATGACCGCCGCCAATGAGGGCGCAACCTATGGCACCGGCTACCTGCCCCTGCTGGACGGCGCTAAGGACAACGGCTGGGCTTGCAACTGCCCGCAGGTCCTGGCAGTTACCTCCACCTGCAAGGCTCCGGAAGCAGCCATGAAGTTCCTGGATTACTTCTTTAACAGCGATGACGCCGAAAGCACCCTGGCCTGCGTGCGCAGTGTTCCCCCGACGGAAAAGGCCCGTGAAATCTGCGAAAAAGACGGTACCCTGGACCCGAACATGATGACCGCCGCCAACATTGCCAGCGGCTACAGCGGCCTGACCAACGACAAGTACTCCTCCGCACCGGAATCCAAGCAGATCATTGCTGATACCATCGAGGCTGTCGGTTACGGCACCACCGACCCCGCAAGCGCTGCATCCGATATGTACAATCAGCTCTCCAACTACATCAGCGCCCAGTAAACCTCAGCGAACATCAAAAACGGGTGTCTCCCACCGAGGCATCCGTTTTATTAAAGTGTACCTGAAAAGTCGAAAATATAGTCTATTTCTACAAACACAGCCGGATTTGGCGTTAAAAAGCCTTGGAATCCACAAAGGATTCCTGCGGCTCTTTGCCTTAAATCCTGCTTGTGTTTGCGAAATATCCGTCATTTTCTTTGTTTTTCAGCTACACCAGTGAAAAGGCGGATTTTTTCCAAAGAGGTGTGATCCTATGACAAAACAAACCAAAATCAAGCACTATACCAAGCGCGATTACGCGGCGTTTGCTTATCTGGCCCCGTGGATCATCGGTATGCTGGTCCTGCAGCTGTACCCGTTTTTAAGCTCGCTGGTTTACTCGTTCTGCAACTACAAAATCACCGGCACCCCCTCGTTCACCGGCCTGAGCAACTACATCCAGTTGTTCACCATGGATAATGAGTTTTGGAACTCCTTGAAAGTTACCCTGGCCTACACGCTGTACACCGTGCCCGGCAAGCTGGTTATGGCATTGGCTGTTGCGGTGTTCCTCAACCGTGACATCAAAGGCATCAACCTCATCCGTACTTTGTACTACATTCCGTCCCTGTTCGGCGGCAGCGTTGCTGTTGCTCTGCTGTGGAAGATCATGTTCATGGATAACGGCGTTATCAACGCCATCCTGACCACCCTGCACCTGCCCAACGTACAGTGGCTGGGCGACCCCAATCAAGCCCTGCGCACCATCTGCATGATGGAGATCTGGCAGTTTGGTTCTTCCATGGTCATGTTCCTGGCCGCGCTGAAAAACGTTCCGGCAGATTTGTATGAAGCTGCCGAGATTGACGGCGCAAGCAAGGTCAAGATGTTCTTCAGCATCACCGTTCCGCAAATCACCCCCATCATCTTCTTCAACCTTATCATGCAGACCATTCAGGCTTTGCAGAACTTCACCTCTGCCTTTGTCATCACCGATGGCGGCCCCATGAAGGCTACCTATGTGCTGGGCATGAAACTGTATAAGGAAGGCTTCTCCTACTTCAAGATGGGTTACGCCAGCGCCATTTCCTGGATCATCTTTATTGTGATCATGCTGATCACTCTGGTGCTGTTCGCAACCTCCAAGTGGTGGGTCTTCTATGGCGACGAAAGCTGAGAAAGGGCGCGTGAGCATTATGACAAAACAACAAAAAGACCCTGAACCTGGTGCTGACCTATCTGGTCATCATCCTGATTGGCTGCGTGCTGCTGTTCCCCATTGCATGGATGATTTCAGCCGCGTTCAAAACCAACGATGAAATTTTTGGCTCCATTGCACTGATGCCCAAAAGCTTCAGCTTCCAGAACTTTATTGACGGCTGGAAAAGCGCCGGTATTTATACCTATGCAACCTATTTCATCAACTCCTTTATCATGGTCATCCCCACCACGCTGCTGACCATCGCTTCCAGTGCGCTGGTTGCCTATGGCTTTGCACGGTTCAACTTCCCGTTCAAAAAGCAGCTGTTTGCCATCCTGATCGCCACCCTGATGCTTCCCAACTCGGTCATCATCATCCCGCGTTACGTTCTGTTCAACAAGTTCGGCTGGGTCGATTCCTACATGCCATTCTGGGTGCCCGCCCTGCTGGCCTGCTACCCATTCTTCATCTATCAGCTCATCCAGTTCATGCGCGGCATCCCCCGCGATCTGGACGAATCTGCCTGCATTGATGGCTGTGGCACCTTCCGCATCTTCTGGCAGATCCTGCTGCCGCTGATGAAGCCGGCCCTCTTCTCCGCTGGCCTGTTCCAGTTCCTGTGGACCTATAACGATTACTTCAACTCCTTGATCTTCATCAACTCGGTCAAAAAATACACCATCTCGCTGGCGCTGCGCCTTTCCGTTGACGCGGAAAGTGTTGTGGTGTGGGGCCGCGTTATGGCCATGGCCTGCGTGGCGGTTCTGCCGCTGGTTCTCCTCTTCTTTGCCGCACAGAAATATTTTGTGGAAGGCATTGCAACCTCCGGCCTGAAAGGCTGATTTTCGTTTTCCTCTTTTTTGTTTGTTCCTGCACCTAAAAATGTTTGTCCCTCCTAAAAATCATTGACCCGTTGCGGGCCGGCACTGCCCGGCCCGCATTTTTTGTTGAGGTATCATAATGAAACTGGATCTGAATTCCCAAACATTAAACGTCAGCTTTGCCTGCCGGATCGAGGATGCCTGGGTGCCGGTGCCGGAAACTGCCTGCACACAGTCCGGCTTTGACTGGACGCTGAACGGTGCGCATTACAGTGCGCAGTTCACCCCCGCTGGCGATACGCTGTGCTACACCCTGCAAATGGATGCGCCCAACCCCACCCAGCTGCGCATGTGGCTGGCTGTGCCGGGGCAGAGCGATTATTTTCATGTGATCCCCTGCAATATTTACGGCGATAACCACGCCGCGGAAGCCAAACCCAGCGAATTTCCATTGCTGACGAAGGACCACCACGAGGTGGCGTTCTGTGCGCCGCTGTGGGAATTCCGTGCGGACCGCGCCGCCATGCCGCTCGCCGCCCTCTGCTGGGACGGCGGAGTGGCCGCCGCTGCGGTGGAGCCCTACAGCGAAAGCGAGGCCGGGATCATCCGCAACGGTGTGTTTGCCGCTTTGCCGGATGCGTTCGGCATCAGCCTGGGGTACACCAACGACCCCACCACCTTCAAAAACCGCTCCACCCCGGCGCCGTCCACCCGCAGCATGGCCTGCAAGGCGCAGACCAGCGGCAGGATCTACCTGCACAGCGGCCCGCGAACCGAGCTGCATGAGATCATCCGGCAGGAATACGCCCGCCACCAGGACCGCGCCGTCCCCCGCAATACCCTGCGCCAGGCCGTGCAGGGTATGCTGGACACCTTTGCCTACCAGAACTTTGACGCGGCGGCGGGGAGTATACCAACCGCTGCTGCCGCCCGCCCAGGGAGACCGAGATGCGCCCCTGGCGGCTGGTGACGGAGATCGGCTGGACGGGTGGCGGCGTGCTGGCCTATCCGCTGGTGCTCTGCCGCGATGCCCTTGGCGCGGATGCCGAAGCGCCGCTGGCCGCGGCCATGAGTGGCGAACAGCTGTTTGACCGCATTGCCGATGCGTATAACGAAAATTCCGGCCTGCTGAACGACCTGATGGCCCCCAATGCCGCGGGCAGCCAGGTGAACGGCTGGTGGACCGGGTACGGCCTGGTCAAAGACTGCCACTGTGCCTATACAGTGGGCAGCGCCATCCACTACCTGACCAAAACGATGGATTATCTGCACCGAAACGGCAAACCCTGCCCGGCCAAATGGATGGATGCAGCCCAAAAGGTGCTGCATACCGTCATGGATCTGCAGCGCGCAGACGGCGCTTTCGGCTATACTTACTCCACCCAGGAACGCAAAGTGCTGGATTGGAGCGGCTTTGCGGGCTGCTGGTTTGCCCCGGCGCTGGTTTACCTCTACCGCCTGACCGGCGAAGAACGCTGCCTGCACTCCGCCGAAAAAGCGCTGGATTACTACCATACCTTTGTCAAGGACCTGAACTGTTACGGTACCCCCATGGACACCTGGAAAGCCGTGGATGAGGAGGGCAACCTGGCCTTCATGCGCGGCAGCCGCCTGCTGTATGAGCAGACCGGCAAGGCCGAATTCCTGCAATATATGAAAGACAGCGCCGGGTACGAGTTCCTGTGGCGCTATGGCTACAAGACCTACCCGGAGCACACCCCGCTGAACCAGGGGTGGTCCGCCTGCGGCGGCGCCGTTACCTCGGTTTCCAACCCGCATATCCACCCCATGGGGGTTATTATTGACACTGACCTGCGCTATCTGGCACGGGTGACAGGTGACGGCTATTACGCCAGCCGCGCGGCGGATTCTGCCGCCTGGATGCTGCAATGCCTGGAACTGTACCCCGCTGCCACCGGCTATGGCCGTTACGGCATTTTGTCGGAACGCTGGTGCCCCAGCGATGGGCTGGATGTGGAGCGCTTCAGTGATGGCAGACCGTTCAGCAGCTGGTTCAGCCACAATCTGTGGGCTTCCGCCTGCGTGCTGGAAGCTGCATGTGAGCTGCTGCTGGAAATCGAACACAAGAAAGGATAAAAGCAATGGACCGTTATGTGACCGATATCAAAAATGGCTGCTACCAGAACCCGGTGCTGCCCATGGTTTCAGTGACCCCGACGCCATCCGCGTGGGGGAGGACTATTACCTGATCTCTTCCAGCTTTACCTACCTGCCCGGCGTGCCGGTGCTGCACAGCAAGGATCTTGTCCACTGGGAGCGCATCGGCAACTGCGTGGAGCGTCTGCCGTTTGACCGCTATGCCCAGCCCGCCCATGGCTGCGGCACCTGGGCCCCGGCGCTGCGCTACCATGCGGGCAGGTTCTATGCATTCATTCCCCTGCCGGACGAGGGCATTTTTTACACCGAAGCCACCGACCCCGCCGGCCCCTGGAGTGCGCTGCACTGCGTAAAATCCGCCAGCGGGTGGATCGATCCCTGCCCCCTGTGGGACGATGACGGCAGCGTGTATATGGCCCACGCCTTTGCCAAAAGCCGCTGCGGCATTAAGCACAAGATCCAGCTTTCCCGCCTGGATCCCGAAACGCTGGAAGTGGTGGAGGACGGCCCCATCGTGTTTGATGGCACCCTGAGCCAGCCCACCGCCGAAGGCCCCAAAATGTACAAGCGCAACGGCTGGTATTACATCTTTATCCCGGCAGGCGGTGTGGAATACGGCTGGCAGACCGTGCTGCGCGCCCGCAATGTGTACGGCCCGTATGAGGAAAAAATCGTCATGCACCAGGGGGCCAGCTCCATCAACGGCCCCCACCAGGGCGCGTGGGTCACAGCGCCGGACGGCAGCGATTGGTTCCTGCATTTCCAGGACCGGTTTGAACTGGGCCGCGTGGTACACCTGCAGCCTATGTGCTGGCACAGCGATTGGCCGTTCATCGGCCTGGAACAAAACGGCGATGGCATCGGCGAGCCGGTGACCGAGTGGGACTGCCCCAAAGGCGAAGCTGGTCCCGGCCTGCAAATAGGGGACAGCTTTACAAACGGCAAGCCCGGCCTGCAATGGCAATGGCAGGCCAACCCCCAGCCCGAAGCCTGGCTGCGCCCGGTGGCGGGGGATGCACTGCATCTGGTCTGCGGGGCCAGCGGAAGTTTGTGGCGGCAGCCCAATGTGCTCAGTCAGATGCTGCCTGCAGCGGATTTTACCGCAAACGTTACCCTTGGCCTGGCCGGGTGCGGCGCCGGAGCTAAAGTAGGGCTTAGCGTGATGGGGCAGAAATATTCCGCCATTGAGCTCTGCCGCACCGCGCAGGGCTGCACCGTGCAGTTGGTACAGGGCATGGTGAAAGACCTTGCCCCCCCACCGGCGATGCAGAAGAAACGATCCTTGCCGAAAAAATGGTTGACACGGATGAAATAACCGTTACAATGAAAATAACGGCTGCCAAGCAGGTGCAGTATGCCCTGCTGGCAGTAGATGGCACCGCAGTGCCGCTGGGGAGCCCAACCCGTTGCCAAGGCAACCTGGACCGGCGCGCGCCTGGCCCTGTACGCCCGCGGCGGCACCAAAAAGGATGCTGCCTGCATCAAGCAGCTGAACATTACATTTTAGCCGGGCTTTTGGCGGCAGAACACCGCAGATGCCCGCGGCAAAAGGAGAGCAAACTGGCAATGGCAAGTGTTACCATCCGGCTGAACAGCATTGGTGAAGTGAAAGAGTTTAACCGCATTGCGGCCACTGTGCCGGAGATGTGGACCTGCATTCCGGGCGCTACTGCGTGGATGCAAAATCCATCATGGGTATTTTGCCCTGAACCTGGCGCGCGAACTGACGGTGGACAGCCCAACCCTGAGCGAGGAAGAACTGCACAAAAAGTTTGCGGCCTTTTGGCGGGCTAAGGCGTATCTGAAAACCAAGGGCAACACCGCACAATTCCCGCCTGATGGCTTAAGCACCGCTCCGGCGGCTGCGGCACGGCATCTGCGTTGCCAAAATGCTCGATAATGTCGGGTTGCGGTACCTGCATCGTGCTTCGGGGGCAAAAGCCCCTCGCACTCTGCGACCGCTGCCCCTGCTTCGGTTCGCTGTTTCCGCCACTGGCGGCGCTCACCTTTGCAGCATCCAGTATTATCTGCGCTTTTGGCTTAGCATCTGCCGCACCTCGCTCGCCGTATCGGCACTTAGAATTATGCGGTATTGCCCAAGAAAATGACGGATACTTCGCAAACACAAGCAGGATGTAAGGCAAAGAGCCACAGGAATCCTTTGTGGATTCCAAGGCTTTTTAATGTAAAATCCGGCTGTGTTTGTAGAAATAGACGATATTTTCGACTTTTCAGATACACCCTAACATAAAACAGGGCGGTTCACACAGAGCCGCCCCTTTTTTGTGTAGAAGATGCGCGACACTTTAGGCAATACCGCATAATTCCCGCCTTGCGGCTTAAGTACCGCTCCGGCAGCTGCGGCACGGTATCTGCGTTGCCAAAATGCTCGATAATGTCGGGTTGCGGTACCCGCATCGTGCTTCGGGGGCAAAAGCCCCTCGCACTCTGCGACCGCTGCCCCTGCTTCGGTTCGCTGTTTCCGCCACTGGCGGCGCTCACCTTTGCAGCATCCAGTATTATCTGCGCTTTTGGCTTAGCAGCTGCCGCACCTCGCTCGCCGTATCGGCACTTAGAATTATGCGGTATTGCCTTTAATAAAAAACGGGCTGCTGCCCCCACTGCAAGCCGCAGCACCCGGAACATAAAATAGGAGGAAAGCATGACCTGTACCCACTACAACTTCCCCGTGCCGGAAGAAAAATGGTGCGTGTAATTACCGATACCGACCTTTGCAACGAAGCGGACGATCCGTTTGCTGTTGTGCAGGCACTGTTGAGCCCCAAGTTTGATAATGTCGGCGTGGTGGCCGCCCACTTTGGCACCCGCGACCCCAACGGAATGCAGAAAAGCTGGCAGGGGCTGAAAGACTTGACGGTCCTGATGCAGCTGACGGTTCCGGTGCTGCACGGTGCGCCCCACGCTTTGCCGGATGCTGCTACCCCGGTGCCCAGCGAAGGCGCGAAGCTGATTATCCGTGAAGCGATGAAAGAGGATACCCGCCCGCTGTTTGTGCTGCTGCTTGGCCCACTGACCGATTTGGCCAGCGCCTATTTGCAGGAACCCCGCATTGCGGGCCGGCTGACCGCAATCTGGATCGGCGGCGCACCGTACCCTGTGGGCGGGCCGGAGTTCAACCTGGGCAATGATGTCAACGCCGTCAACGTGGTCTTTGGCAGTACCATGCCGGTGTGGCAGGTGCCCAAAAATGTGTACGAGATGATGCCGGTCAGTATGGCGGAACTGGAATACCGTGTGCGCCCCCAGGGAGCCGTGGGCCGCTACCTGTTTGACCAGCTGGTGGCTTACAGCCAAACGCCGGAATCCCGCGCCAGCGCGTTCCGCACGGGCGAAAGCTGGGTTTTGGGCGATAACCCCGCCCCCGGCCTGCTGCTGTATGAACACCGCTTCCAGTTTGACTGGGTGCCCGCGCCCTATGTAACGGCGGACCAGACTTATGCCGCCATCGGCCGCAATCGGCCCATCCGGGTGTATAAGGGGATCGACAGCCGTCTGATCCTGGATGATCTGTACGCCAAGCTGGCGTTGTTTGCCCAGTATATGGCGCAAAAGGGGGAGTGAACCATGCTGACTGTGACCGGCCTCTGGTTTGACCATGAGCGGACCCCCGTTGGGCTGGACCATACCCCCGTGTTCGGCTGGCAGCTGGAAGGGAACTGCCGGAACATCCGCCAGACGCAGTACCGCCTGCAAGTTGCCCTGACCCCGGATTTTGCCGCGTTGCTGTACGATGAAACCTGTGAAACCGGAAACTCCACCGCGGTGCACGCGGCGGGCCTGACGCTGCAATCGCTGCAAAAATATTACGCCCGTGTGCAGGTTTGGGCCGATACCGCTGCTGGCCCCCAGCAGACCCTGTGGAGCGAACCGGCGGTGTTCATCACCGCCTTGCTGGACCCGGCAGCCGAGTGGAAAGCCGAGTTTGTGAGCGCAGAATCCCCCGAAACCTGCAGAAAATCCTCCGCCGGTACAATGGTGCGCGCGGCGTTCACTGTAAAGCCGGGGCTGCGGGCCGCGTATGCCTGCACCACGGCGCTGGGGCTGTATAATGTTTATCTCAACGGCCAAAAGGTCAGCACCGATGAGATGACCCCCGGCTGGACAAGCTATAACCGCCGCCTGCTCTACCAGACCTATGAGGTCACTACCATGCTGCACCCCGGCCTCAACATGGCCGGGGCAATGCTGGGGGCCGGGTGGTACAAGGGTGTGATGGGCCTGACCCGCTCCCGCAACAACTATGGCGATACCACCGCCTTTGCCATGCAGTTGACCCTTGTGTATGCCGATGGCACCCGTGAAACCGTGAACACCGGCCCAGCATGGCAGGGAACGAAGGCACCTGTGATATTCTCAGAGATTTACCACGGAGAAGCATACGATGCCGCGCTGGAACTGCCCCACTGGGCCGAATGCGAAACGCCGGAAAACACCCCCGCAGGCCGCTGGCACGCCGTGCACACCGTGCCGTACCCTGCCGCCAAACTGGCCGCCCAGGCCGCAGGCAAAGTATGCGTGCAGCAGCGCATCCCGGCGCAGCGGGTGTTTACCGCGCCGGATGGCAGCACAGTGGTGGATTTTGGCCAGAACATGGCGGGCCGGGTGGAAATTACCGTGCAGGGTACAGCCGGGCAGGCGGCTGAACTGCGCTGCTTTGAGGAGCTGGACGCCGATGGCAACCCCTACCTGGCCAACCTGCGCAAAGCCCGCACCACCATGCAATATACCTTTGCCCGCAGCCAAACGGTGACCTGGCAGCCGCAGTTTACCTATATGGGGTTCCGCTATGCGCTGGTGGTGCAGTGGCCGGGAAAACCGGAACCGGCCAATTTTACCGCCTGCGTGCTGCACAGCGCCATGCAGCCGGCGGGGGAGTTTACCTGTTCCGAACCGCTGGTGAACCAGTTGAACCATAACATTTTGTGGGGGCTGAAAAGCAACTTTTTGGATGTGCCCACCGATTGCCCCCAACGCGATGAACGCCTTGGTTGGACCGGTGATGCACAGATTTTTTGCGAGACCGCCTGCTGGCTGGCCGATACCTGGACTTTTTACAGCAAGTGGCTGAAAGACCTTGCCGTGGACCAGCTGCCGGACGGCGGCGTGGCCAATGTGGTGCCCAATATTGAGGAAACCCACACCGAGGCCAACTGGCTGATGAAAAACTGCCCATATGGCGCTTCCGGCTGGGGCGATGCCGCGACTGTGATCCCCTGGGTGCTGTACCAGATGTATGGCGACGATACCATTCTGCGCAGCCAGTACCCCAGCATGAAGCGCTGGGTGGATTTTATGCGCGCCAACACCCAAAATGGTCTGTTTGATTTCAAGATGCAGCTGGGCGACTGGGTGGCGCTGGACGCCGAACCGGGCAGTTATTTTGGCGCAACCCCACGGCGCTGACCAGCCAGGCGTACTATGCGCTTTCGGCCCAGCTGCTGGCGCTGGCGGCGGAGGTACTGGGCAACCGGCAGGATGCAGAGCTTTACGCGGGGGTTCACCGCCAGGCAGCCCAAGATTTTGCCGCAAACTTTTTTACTCTGGATGGTGCAATGACCGCCCAGACCCAGACAGCCCATATTCTGGCCCTGCGCTTTGGCCTGACCCCGCAAAAGTGGAAGCAGAAAACGATCCAGCGCCTGCTGGAACTGTTGAAACAACAAAACGGGCATTTGGTTACCGGCTTTTTGGGCACACCGTATTTCTGCGCGGCGCTCAGCCAGAATGGCTGCTGGCAGCAGGCGTATGACCTGATGTTGAAAAAAGATTACCCCGGCTGGCTGTATCAGGTGCTGCAGGGGGCCACCACTGTGTGGGAACACTGGGATGGCCGCCGCCCGGACGGCACGATGTGGTCCGCGGGGATGAACTCTTTCAACCATTACGCATACGGCGCGGTGGGGGCATGGCTGTACGGCGAGTGCGCCGGTATTGGCCAGCAGCCGGGCACGGCAGGTTTTTGCGCCGCACGGCTGGCCCCGCGCCCCGGTGGCGGGCTGCGCTGGGCCCAGGCCTGGCACCAGACCCCCTTTGGCCGCTATGCCCTGCAGTGGCAAGCTGATGACGGGAAAATCACCGTTACGGCGGAAATTCCACCCAATGCAGCGGCAAAAATCTGCCTGGAACCCGGTGCCAAGCTGCTGGAAACGGACGGCCTGACCTTTGCGGAACAAAACGGATGCCCTACCGCCCAAGTGGGCTCCGGCCAGTATCGGGTCAGCTATACGATGGAGCAGTAATTGAACCAAAGCGTTCCTTTATGGTACAATAGCCCCAAAGAAATACAACGATTACCCGCGGGAATAGAAAAAGTACTGCAGGCGAAAGGGGAAAGGGAAACATGCAAATCAAATCTGTTGCTGTTCTGGGGGCCGGTGCAGTCGGCTCTTATGTCATCTGGGGACTCAGCTTCCGCAAGGATATTCGCCTTGCTGTAATTGCCGAAGGCCCGCGTGCCGAACGGCTGAAACAACAGGGAATCACCATCAACGGCACCACCTACCGCCCGCAGGTTTGGACCCCGCAGGAAGCAAACGGCGTGGATCTATTGGTGGTTGCGCTGAAATACGGTGCGCTGCCCGGCGCACTGGACAGCATTGCCGCCGCCGTTGGCCCCAACACCACCGTGATGAGCCTGATGAACGGTGTGGACAGTGAGGAAATCATCGCCGCCAAAATCGGTGCGGAACATGTTCTGCCCTCCCTCATCAAGGTGGCCTCCCACAAGGAAGCCGATGGCTACCACTTCAACCCCGAAACCACCATCGGCATTATCTATGGCGAGCTTGCCGCACCGCTGAAAAGCGAGCGCGTGCAGGCGGTGGAAGCATTGCTTGCCGGTACGGGCATTCATTCCCGCGTTACCCCGTATATTAAGGAAGAAATCTGGAGCAAGTTCCGCCTGAATGTCTGCAACAATCTGCCGCAGGCCATTTTGGGCGCGGGCGTTGGCTGTTACCAGAGCAGTGCCCACATGAAAGCCATCAGCGATGGTTTGTGCCATGAGCTGGAGGTCATTGCCGTGGCAAAGGGCATTGATTTGAGCAAGGTGGATGCAAGTTCCCGCCATGGCAGCCTGGTCCCACCTGCAACGCGCTATTCCACGTTACAGGATCTGGATGCCGGGCGGCACACCGAAATTGACATGTTCTCCGGTGCGCTGATGCGGATGGGGCAGGAACTTGGCATTCCCACGCCGTATAACGAGTATACCTATCACATGATCAAGGCACTGGAAGAAAAGAACGATGGCCTGTTTGATTATGCGGCCAAGGCAAGCGATTTGACCTGCGCCAAATAAGCGGGCGAGAGGGAAAAGCATAAAAGCGTTCTATCGGATGCGCCAAGGCCAGTGCGATTTGCTGCTGACCTGCTGCACGGTAATTTTGCGTTTTGAGGATGGGCGCATCAAAGCCCAGTACCCTATGGATGCAGCCGGGGCAGAAAAGGTGAAACACTTTTTTACCGCAAAACCGGACGCACAGGAAGAAAAAAGAATTAACAACGACAAAAATAACAATAATACGCGAATAAAACGCCAGAGCAGCAACCCTTACCGGGTGCTGCTCTGGCGTTTTTGCTTGCTGTTCCGTCTGCCTTTATGGGGTTAAAAAGGCAGGGGATTACTTTTTAATCTTGATCAGCTGGGCGTTCAGGCTGGGCAGGAACTTATCCCCCAGCAGGTCGGTGGAGATCATGCCGCTCATGTGTTCGGGGCTCATGCCGCTCATCATGCTCCACATCCCTTGGCCGGGTTTCAGGTCAAAGTTGGTAACCAGCTTTACGGCCTTGGCAACAATGGCAAAAGCTTCCTCGTTCTTGGCCAGCTCTGCCATAGAGTCCTTGATAGTATAGTACCCTTCGGGGAATTCCATCGGGGATTCCAGATCCAGGCTGCCCATCTGCTTAAACCAGTTGGCAACACCCTCCTGGCGCTCATTGAACTCCGGCAGGGTGTAGCAGGCGGGCTCTTTCTCTACCTTTTCCAGCGTGATGGAATCCTTGGCGGAACCGGCCACGGCCAGCAGGGTGTTAAAGCCCTTGGCCAGCGCCACGGTAAAGTGGAACACGCGGTGGGCCTGCTGGGTGCCAACTTCCTTGCCGTTCAGGTACAGGGTCACGCAGTCCTGATTGGAGTAAACCTTGACTTCGGTGGTTTCCCCGGCGCGCTGGGCATAGCGGCGGCCGTTGATGTGCACCATCGGGTCCTTGGTCCAGTATGCCTGGTACAGGTAGAAGCTGTCCTTGCGGGTTTTGCGGTCAATGGTAACAAGGCCCTTATTGTTGCGGCCTGCCACGCCGCCCTCGTTGCGGGCTGCGCAGCCAAAGTCGAACATGTTCCATACATGGCTGGCCCAGATCCAGGGACGATCCTCAAAGGCCTGTGCCATATATTCATGGTATACGGCCTGGTATTCCTCGGTATAATCCTTGCACTGGGGGGTGCTGCTGTGCCAGTTGATGATGCCTTCGCAGCCGTATTCCGAAACGCCAAGGCAGATATCGGGGTGCTCGGCGTGGAACTTGTCCAGCCAGGGACCATTGTCCTCAATCTTGCCGCCATACCAACCAAAGTAGTGGTTGTAGCTTTCCAGGTCGGTGATGTGGTGCATGGGGCCGTCGGTCGGGGTGTGCGAAACATGGGCAATGGTGGTGGAACGGGTGGGATCCAGCTCCTTACACAGCTTCTGCAGGTCGTGGTGGCGTTCCACCAGCTCCTGGCTGATGCCGCCAATCAAAATTTCGTTGGAAATGCCTCAGAACATGATGGACGGGTGGTTGTAGTTCTGGACGATCAGCTCGGTCATCTCGCGGCGGCAGTGTGCGTGGGCATCCTCGCCGGGTTTGAACACGCTGATGAACGGAATCTCGGCCCAAACGGCAAAACCGATGGAGTCGCAGGCGTTATAGAAATCCTGACTGTGCTGGTAGTGGGCCAGACGAATGGTGTTGGCACCGACTTCCTTGATCATCTGGGCATCCTCGTAATGGTCGTCAATGCTCAGAGCGTTGCCTTTGTACAAGCGGTCCTGATGGCGGGAAACACCGCGCAGCGGGGTGGGCACGCCATTGATGGAAAAGCCGCCGTCCGGGGTGACGGTGTAGCTGCGCACACCAACATTGACGTACAGATCGTCATAGGATTCATTGCAGCGCTGCAGGCGGGCAATTACGGTGTACAGGTTGGGCTCGTCCATGCTCCACAGCTCAGCATCAGGCACATACAGGGTAACGGCGGTGTTATCAGCCGGGCGGGTGGCGGAAGCAACCTCAAATCCATAGGGATCTTCAATGCTGTACTGCACGGTAAAGTTTTCGTCCGGGTTGGTCACATAGCTTTTGATTTCGAACGTGGCGCCGCCGTCCGCTGCCGGTTTGGGGGTAACTTTAATGCCGGGGCCGCCGAAATAATCCAGGTCAAAGTGGGTGTTGGGCACGCTGATCAGGTTGACGCCGCGGTACAAGCCGCCATAGAACGTGAAGTCGGCGGAAGAGGGATACATGGACGGCGTATCTTCGTTGCTGACTTCAATGGTCAGATCGTTCTCGCCGTCATGGCACAAATCCGTCACATCAGCGCGGAAAATGGAGTAACCGCCCTCGTGGTGGTGGCAACCGTTCCGTTGACCTTGACGGTAGCGGAAAGGGCTGCAGCCAGAACTTCAATATAGGTGCGGCCGCCGGCCAAAGGCTGCTTGGGCGCAGTAAAGGTGCGGGTGTAAACACCGGTGGTGCGCAGATAGCTGCCGTTGCCGTCCATGCCATCCACCGCGTTCCAGGTGTGGGGCAGGGTAACCGCTTCAGCCGGGCGTTCGCCCTTGGGGAAGGTCAGGGTCCAGTTTTCGTTCAGGGAAACTACGTTACGCATGGCAAATCTCCTGTCTTGTTGTGGTTTGTGGTGCGGAATGTTCTTTTTATGATGGGTTTATTGTACCACAGCGTCCGACAGAATTTTAGAAAGTTTTTATGAAGAAATAGTAGAATTTTCAGTAGAATGATTTGTAAAATGCAGGACTGAATAAAACTGCTTGCAGTGCTTGCAGCAGTTCTTTTATGGTACTTGATGATAAAAGGTTGCCGCCTGCATTTTTCGCTAGCGCACCAATTTTTGAGCGGCGCACCTGCGCCGCGGTTCAAAAGCAGTGTTCTTTTTAATTTATTTCATAAAGGGAATAATGGTTATGCAATGCCCACGGCGTCAACGCCCATTTTTGTGATGTCGTTTCTGACGATTTGGAGCGACATAACATAAGGGCAATACCGCATAATTCTAAGTGCCGCAGCCGCCGGAGCGGTGCTTAAGCCGCAAGGCGGGAATTGTGCGGTGTTGCCTAAGGAATCCCCCTGTTCTATTGTCGATCCAAAACGATTTTCCTCAGTCTCTCCAAATCGTCCTCATCCGGATGGGAGAGGGCACGGTCAAAGTTCTCAATCAGAGCGTCAATGCTTGCCGGATGCTCCGGCTGTGTCTTCATTTTCATATAACGATCCCGTATCGACTGCGGCATTTTGCCCTGGCACATATACTCTCCGAACACGGAGTTGCTTGGGCCAACAGACTGCTTAACATGCTCAAGGATCTTCTGAAAATATGCCTCGCTGCCGCCAAAGCCCGCCGTCCCGAATAGAAAAACCTTTTTGTCTCTCAGCTTTGACAGTAGTTCCAAGGTTGCACTGTCCGCATTGCCCTTATCCGTCCAAAAGCCGACATAGAGCATTTCGGAGTACAATTCCGCCGTTTCCGGCGCACCAAAATAGTCACAGTCTTCTGCCGGAAGCACTGCGCGAATTGTCTCGGCAAGTTTTTTCGTGTTACCCGTCACGCTGCTGAATATGATCGAATATCTTCCCTTATCCATAGTAAAAGCCTCCTGTCTAATCAAATCGGCATCGGTGTCCGGGCAATCAGAATGACCGCCAGAATCGCGCCCACAAACGCTGCAGCACCGATGACAGCCAACACCTTTTTGTTGGTTTTCTTCTTCGCTGCTTTGCAGATCAGAGCGGCGCAAGCTACGCAGACAGCCGCAGCAATAAGCGCAATGCCAAGTGTTTCCCATAACCACGACAAGTCATTGATCCAGTTCATAACATCACCTGTCTTTCTCCATTCTCTTCCGGATGCGCTTAGTCCATTAAGCCGTATTTCTTATAGGTGTTCAGCAGCTGCTTATAAAAGAGCCGGTTGCCGAAAAACTGCCGATACGTCGCGGACTTCTCTCGACCTTCGGCTTTGAGGCGTTCCATCTCATCCGCCTCGTAAGAGGCTTGTGCCTTGAGATCATTGAGCATCTTTTCAAATCCGCGATTTTTCTGTAAGCGCCTTTGGTGCGCGGAAAGGAAATGCCGTTCTCGTACCGGGTAATCATACGTCTGTTGATCCCCAGTGCATCGGCTGCTTCCTGTTGGGTCAGCTTCTGCTTCTCCCGTTCAGCCTTGAATTTCTCTCCAAACGTCATTTTGGTGATCACTCCTGTCCGCAAAAAGCTTGCGCCATCAAATTGCGCAAGTCTATGGCGAAGGCATTTGAGGTGCGTATAGGCAACACCGCACAATTCCCGCCTTGCGGCTTAAGCACCGCTCCGGCGGCTGCGGCACGGCATCTGCGTTGCCAAAATGCTCGATAAGACATCCAGTATTATCTGCGCTTTTGGCTTTGGCATCTGCCGCCAAGCGCGTCCAGTCCGCCGCCGCAGCCCTGACCGACGGCGACAGGCAGGCCGTTATCCAGGGGCGCGTCTCAAGGTCGTCATCGAGAAGGCACCGTTCCGCATCATGGTCTATGATAAGGACGGCAGCCTGCTGCACGCCGATATTCCCGACCTGGCCTACCGCGAGGACAGCAACCACCGCCGCATCCACGCCAGCCAGATCGAGGCCGACGACTGCTTCTACGGCTTCGGCGAGAAATCCGGCGAGATCACAAGGCCGAGAAATACATGAATATGGCCCCCGGCGACGCCATGGGCTACAACGCCAAGGAGACCGGATTCCCTCTACAAGCACATTCCGTTCTATATCCGCCTGAACCGCGGCACGAAGCAGGCTGTCGGCTACTTCTACCACAATACCGCCGAGTGCGATTTCAACATGGGCCGCGAAAAGCGCAACTACTGGCACCGCTACTCGTCCTACCGCACCGACGCGGGCGACATTGACCTGTTTTTGATCGCAGGCCCGTCCATCCGCGAGATCATCGAGCGCTACACCGACCTGACCGGCAAGAGCGTCATGCTGCCGAAGGCCGCGCTGGGCTACCTCGGCAGCTCGATGTACTACCCCGAGCTGCCTGAGAACAGCGACGATGCCGTGCTGGACTTCATCGACACGACCCGCGAGGAAGGCATCCCCTGCCGACGGCTTCCAGCTTTCCTCCGGCTACTGCGCCGTGGAAACCGAGCAGGGCATCAAGCGCTGCACCTTCACCTGGAACAACAAGCGCTTTAAGGACCCCGCTGACTGGTTTGCCCAGATGGTCAAGCGCGGCATTATCGTTTCGCCCAACATCAAACCCGGCATGCTGCTGGTTCACCCCCTGTTGGAAGAGATGAAGGAAAGGATATGTTCCTGCCTGCATCTGATGACAACGCCGGTGTGGACGGCCTGGCGGTGGGCACCTGGTGGGGCGGCCCCGGCCTGTTTGTGGACTTTACCAAGCAGTCCACCCGCGAGCACTGGAAACAGTACATCAAGGACGCCCTGCTGCGTTACGGCTGCCGCTCCCTGTGGAACGACAACTGCGAGTATGACAGCATGGTGGACAAGGACGCCAAGGTTTACTTTGAAGGCAAGGGCAGCACCATCGGCACCATGAAGCCGGTGATGAGCAACCTGATGTGCCAGCTTTCCAACGAAGCCATTGAAGAGTACGACCCCAACTGCCGTCCCTTCTCTGTCTGCCGTTCCGGCCATGCCGGCATCCAGCGTTACGCCCAGGTTTGGGCAGGCGATAACCTGACCCACTGGGATACCCTGAAATACAACATTGCCACCATCCTGGGCATGGCCCTGTGCGGCGTTTCCAACCACGGCTGCGATATCGGCGGCTTCTTTGGCCCCGCACCGGAGGCCGAGCTGTTCGTGCGCTGGGTGCAGAACGGCATCTTCCAGCCGCGCTTCTCCATCCATTCCACCAACACCGACAACACCGTGACCGAGCCCTGGATGTTCAGTGATAAAAAGCAGTACATCCGCGATGCCATCAACTTCCGCTATAAGCTCAGCCCGATGCTGTATTCCCTGATGGTGCGCGCCCACGAAAGCGGCCTGCCGATCTGGCAGCCCACCTTCGCCGTGTTCCAGAATGACCCCGCCTGCTATGAGGAGGGCGTTGACTTCATGTTCGGCGATTCTCTGCTGGTTGCCAACGTTGTGGAAAAGGGCCAGACCGTGCGCCCTGTCTACCTGCCCAAGACCGAGAACGAAAACGAGCGCTTCTACAACTTCTACACCCGCGAGGAATACGCCCCCGGCCAGACGATTGAGGTGCCGGTTGATATTGCCAGCATCCCGCTGTTTGTGCGCAGCGGTGCCATTCTCCCGATGAGCGGCAACAAGCTGCACAACCTGATGACCGAAAAGACCACCGCGCTGGACATCCTGATGGCCCCCGATGTGGATTCCGAGTTCACGCTGTACGAGGATGACGGCCGCACGAACGATTACCGCAAGGGCGCGTATCTCAAGACGAAGATCGCCGTCAAGGCAGGCGTTAAGACCGTCGTGACCTTCACGAATGAGGGCAGCTACGAGACCGCCGTCGAGAGCATGTACCTCGATATGATCCACCGCGAGAAGTCCCCGTTCTATGTGCAGGTGGACGGCAAAGAGCTGCCGCACTTCCTGCACCGCCGCAAGTTTGAGGAGGCCGAGAGCGGCTGGTACTACAGCCAGCGCCTCAAGAGCGTCCAGATCAAGTACCCCAACCCCAAGAAAGATCACGAGATACTTGTCTCGTTCGAACAGTTTGATTTGATCGGGATGTAACCCGGCTTCTTGCCTGCCCTGGCAGGGGAGGTGCCCGTAGGGGCGGAGGGGTTGAACCTTGCCGCAGCCCGAAATATTTCGGGTAATGGCACGGTTCTCTCCCCCAGCCGCTGCGGCGGCAGCCCCCTCTCAGAGGGGGCCAAGGGGAAAACGGCATACATACAAGAAGGAGAAATACCATGTTCAAAAAATTCGCAGCATTGGCTGCTGCGGCTGCGCTCAGTCTGGGTGTTATGACCGGCTGCGGCGCGTCCGGCACCACCGCCGACACCGGCTACAGCGCCGAGAATCCGCTGGTGCTGACGCTGGCGCACGGCCTGTCCGAGACCCACACTGTCCACATCGCCATGACCCAGTTCGCGGAAGAGGTCGCGGAAAAGACCGATGGCCGCGTCCAGGTCAAGATCTTCCCCAACGGCCAGCTCGGCAGCGAGAACGAGAACCTTGAGCAGCTGCAGGCCGGCGTTATCGCCATGACCAAGGTTTCTGCACCCGGTCTGGCTACCTACAACGATGCCTTCAACGCATTCGGCCTGCCTTACATCTTTAATGATACCGAGGATTTCTACCATGTCATGGACTCCCAGCAGATGCAGGATTTCTTCCTCTCTACCGGCGATGACGGCTTTGTTACCCTGACCTATTACACCTCCGGCGCCCGCTCTTTCTACACGAAGGATCGCGCCATCCGCACCCCGGCTGACCTGAAGGGCCTGAAGATCCGCGTGCAGGACATGAAGTGCCAGACCGACATGATGAGCTATCTGGGCGGCATTCCCGTCGCCATGTCCTACGGCGACGTTTACACCTCGCTGCAGACCGGCATCATTGACGGCACCGAGAACAACGAGACCGCCTTGACCACCGGCAAGCACGGCGAGGTCTGCAAGGTCTACTCGGTGGACCAGCACGCCATGATCCCCGACGTCCTCATCATGAGTGAGAAGGTCTGGGAGACCATCAGCCCCGAGGATCAGGAGATCATTCTGGAAGCTGCCCACAACTCCACCGAGGCCCATAAGGTCATGTGGGACACCGCTGTGGAGGAGGCCGTCAAGGAAGCACAGGAGACGATGGGCGTTGAGTTCGTCTATGACGTCGACAAGGAAGCCTTCCGCGAGGCAACCCAGCCCATGATCGAAGCCTACGAGGAGCAGTATCCCGGCGTCAAGACGCTGCTGGATACCATCGACGCCGCAAGAGGGGAGGAGTAAGCCATGAAAAACACCTTTGCTGCCATCAAATTCTGGATGGACAAAATTTTGAGCATTGCCTGCGCCGTACTGCTTACCTTTATGACGGTGCTGGTTCTGATTCAGGTTTTCTCCCGCTATATCCTCAACAGCCCCGTGGCTTTCACCGAGGAGCTTGTCCGCTACAGCCTGATCTGGACCGGCTTCATCGGCGCGGCCTACGCCTTCTCCACCCGGGAGCACATGTCCCTGACCCTCATCCGCGACAAATTCACCGGCAAGGCGCACACCGCCCTGCTGGTGGTCATTGATGGTCTGATCCTGCTGATGGCCATCTTCGTATTCACTATCGGCGGCTTTAAGCTGGCTGTCTCTGCCAGCCGCGAGTTCTCGGCCCTGCTGGGTATTCCCCGCAGCCTGGTTTACTCCATCGCCCCGATTTCCGGCGTGTTCATCGTCCTGGCGCAGATCATCAACATCTATGAGGACGTCACCGGCGAAAAAGTTGAATCCAAGGAGGGTGCAGACAAATGAGTATCACTATGACCACCGTTATCCTTTTTGCTGTGTTCGGCGTGCTGCTGTTTTTGGGCGTGCCCATCTCCATCAGCATCGTGGTTTCTTCCATTGTAACCGCCATGTCCACCCTGTCTTGGGACCAGATCACCTTTATCACCATGCAGAAGATGAACTCCGGCGTTGAGTCTTCTCTCTGCTGGCTGTGCCCCTCTTCATCCTGGCTGGCAACATCATGAACAACGGCGGTATTGCCAAGCGCCTGGTCAACTTTGCCCAGCTGTTCGTTGGCAAGATCCCCGGCTCCATGGCGCAGGCCAACATCCTGGGCAACATGCTGTTCGGCGCGCTGTCCGGTTCCTCCGTTGCTGCTGCTTCCGCCATGGGCGGTTGCATCAGCCCCATTGAGGAAGAAAACGGCTATGACCCCGCTTACTCTGCAGCAGCCAACATTGCTTCCGCCCCCACCGGCCTGCTGATCCCGCCCACCTCCGCATTCATTGTTTACTCCACCGTTGCTGGCGGTGTTTCCATCTCCACCCTGTTCATGGCTGGTTACGTTCCCGGCATCCTGATGGGCCTGTGCTGCATGGTCGTTGCGTTCATCGGCGCAAAAAAGGCTGGCATGAAAGCCACCGGCATTGACCACAGCCAGAGCGTGCTGAAAACCATCTGGGACGCCGTACCCAGCCTGCTGCTGATTGTTATCGTAATCGGCGGCATCGTGTCCGGCGTGTTCACTGCCACCGAGGGTGCCGGCGTCGCCGTGCTGTACTGCCTGATTCTTTCCATCATCTATAAGAGCATCGACTTCAAAGGCTTCCTTGGCATCCTGCTCAACTCCGCCAAAACGTCCGGCATCATCCTGTTCCTGATTTCTGCCTCCTCTGCCATGTCCTTCGTTATGGCCTACTCCGGCATCCCGGCAGCCATCTCCAACGGCCTGATGAGTCTGACCAGCAACAAGTACATCATCTTCCTGCTGATGAACATCATCCTGCTGGTCATCGGCATGTTCATGGACATCACCCCGGCCATCCTGATCTTCACCCCGATCTTCCTGCCCATCGCCACCAGCTTTGGCATGACGGAGATCCAGTTCGGCGTTATGCTCATCTTCAATATGTGCCTGGGCAACATCACCCCGCCGGTCGGCTCGGTTCTGTTCGTCGGCTGCGGCATCGGTCATGTCTCCATCGAGCAGGTCACGTCCAAGCTGATCCCCTACTTTGCGGCACTGGTTGCCGCCCTTCTGGCCGTCACCTACATCCCGGCTCTGTCTCTGGGCCTGCCCAGCCTGATGGGCCTGATTTAAATATTGGCTGATTATTAAAATAGTACAGCCCCCGCCAAGCTCTATGAGTTTTTGGCGGGGGCTGTGCTGTTATTTTGCCGATGTATTTGCTGCTTTTTTATTCCTTTGCCACCGTAGTGGTCAAGAATCTTCCATGCGCAGCACGCAGTATTCCGAAAATATCCTGGAAAAATTGGACGATTCGCTCGTAAAAGGTTGACGCGGCTGCGTTCGGGGGTATATCATATTTGTATAGATCTTTGCGCGGGGGGAGGAACGCACGATGATCCGAATCGGCATTGTGGACGATGAAAAACAAGAAAGAGACCAACTGAAACAGGCACTGGCGCGGTTTGGCGCGGAGAACGGCACAGAACTGAACGTACAGGAGTTCGACTGTGCGGCAGTCTATCTGGCGGCGCAAGACCGTGATTTTGACATTTTATATCTGGACATTGATATGCCGCAGATGTCCGGCATGGAACTGGCCGAAAAAATCCGGGAGACAGATCAAGACGTCATCCTCATTTTTTGCACGAATTTGCAGCAATTCGCGCTGAACGGGTACAGTGTCGGCGCGCTGGGCTTTATTGTAAAGCCGATACAGTGGTACTCCTTCCATATGTATCTGACGCGGGCGCTGAAGGTGCTGCAAAAGCGCGTCGGCCAAAAGACTGCGCCGCCGCACATTGTCGTCAAGGACGGCACCGTGACGAGGCTGCTGGATGCAGCGGAAATCGCCTATGTGGAGGTGCGCCAGCACGACCTGCTGTACAACCTGTGCGGCGGGGACGCTAAGACCGAGATCATCAAAAACCGCGGTTCGATGCAGGAAATCGCGGCGCAGCTGACGCCCTACGGCTTTGTGCGATGCAGCGCCAGTTATCTTGTGAACCTGCGCTGTATCACGGCGGTAAGCCGTATGAATGTCTATATCGGCGGGGCGGCACTGCCCATCGGGCGCACTTACAAGGACGCCTTCACCGAAGCATTCTCCCGATATATGGCAAAAAAGGAGTGGGAAGACCCGTGCCGGTCATAAATTGGATACTGAACCAGCAAATCCAGCTGGGTATGATTCTATGCGCTGGCCTGTTTGTCCCGTGGGGGCAGCGCCGCAGCTGCTTCGTTCCGCGGTTGGCGGCGGGTGTATGGGGCTTTCTCGCACTGACGGATACCCTGACATTTCTGCCGCAGTGGGCAAAATTGCTGCTGTATACGACGCTGCTGTTTGGTCTGATATGGTTCAGCTTTGACTGCAGCCCGCTGCACGCCCTGTTTTATACAACCTGTGCCTACGCGGTGCAGCACATTGCCAGTAAGCTGGCCTATATGCCTATTATTTGGCGGATTCAGCATGGGCGCACAGACGGGCGCGTTAACTTTGTCATTCTGCTTTTCAGCAACCTTGTGGTCTGCCTGGTCATCTACCTGCTGTTCACCCTGCGCATCCGGCGCGGGCGCCTGCTGTTTGACAATGTCAAGACCGTGCTTTACTCCGGCTTTTTCCTGATTGCCGCGGTCTACCTGAGTGTTGTGCTGGAGGATGTCCTGGACAGCAGCGCAGAGTCCTACCTGACCGCCTATCTGGCGCTGAATGCGTTCTGCATCCTGTTTGCCATCACGATTCTGGCGCTGGAATTTTCAAATTGCAGCATCAAGAGTCTGGAACAAGAGAATGAAACGCTGGCGCAGCTGCTGGAATGTGACAAGCAGCAGTATGAGCAGGCAAAAAAAGACATGGAAAAAATCAACATCCGCTACCATGACCTGAAACAGCAGTATTCCCGCGCCACAGACGAGGAACGCGCCCGTCTGGAAGAAGAGATGAACAACCTGAACCTGCGCTATCTCACCGGGAATAAGGCGCTGGACATCACACTGACCCAAAAGTCGGCACTCTGCGGGCAGGCAGGTATTCAGCTGGTCTGCTCGGCAGACGGCAGCTGTCTGGAGGATATGAAGCACTACCACATTTACTCCCTGCTGGGCAATGCGCTGGACAATGCCATTGAGTGTCTGACGCAGGTAAACGATGCGTCTAAGCGGGTCATCACACTGGACATCAGCCGCTGCCGTGACATGGCGGTCATCCGCGTGCAGAACTACACCCCCGCACCGCCGACGCTGCGGGACGGTGCTATCGTCACAACCAAACAGGATACCGAGGAGCATGGCTACGGCATAAAAAGCATCAAAAGCATTGCCGAGCTGTACGGCGGCACGGCAGACTGCTTTGTGGAAGACTCGATTTTTTACCTGGTGGTCACCTTCCCATGCGGGAAAAGCCAAAAAGAAACTGCATAACCCAAAAGCGACTGCCTTTCGGCAGTCGCTTTGCTTTTGTGTCATTTGTGCCGCGTTTTTTGACGTTTGCGCCAACTCCATTGACCCGGTCAACGCTTCCCTTTATGATAGCTTTGTGAAAAAGATATGAACGGTTTCTGCAAAAGGGGAAGTGCGCAGTCCTTGGCAGTAAGCGCATCGTATCATTCATCTGTGACAGTTAAGGAAGGAGAAAAACCTATGGCACAAAAGGAAACCTCAAGCAAGTCCCGCCGTTGGCTGGGCTTGTCCGGCGCGGCTGTGCTGGTGGCCAACCTTGTCCTGACCGGAACGACTATTGCGTTCCAGCAGGAAGGCGAAGTCAACCACGCACTCGGCATCGAAGGCGGTGACGCATCTTACGGCGGCACGGAGTTCTCCGCTGACGGCACCCTGTCTGACGCAAGCTACGAAAAGTACATCGAAGCCGCTTATCAGTTCTGTGAGCAGGAAGAAGAAGAGGGCAGCGTGCTGCTCTACAACCGCAACAATGCCCTGCCGCTTTCCGAGTCTGAGCGCAACGTCACGGTCTTTGGCCGCGGCAGCATCGACCCGGTGTTCCGCAGCACGGCAGGCGGTTCCTCCACAAACCCGGATTACCAGAAAACCCCCGTTGACGCCCTGCAGGATGCCGGCTTCAACGTGAACCAAACCGTGCTGGACGCCTACGCTTCCGCCGAAGCGCCGAAAGAAAGAAGCGTTTCCAGCGTGGGCGAATATGACCCGGCGCTGTTCACCGGCAGCGTCACCGACTCGTTTGCGTCCTACGGCGATGTCGCGTTTGTTACGCTGTCCCGCTTTGCCACCGAGGGCAACGACCTTGCGATGGTCAACGACAAGGGCAAGCGTATGCTGGAGCTGGACGACAACGAGAAAGCGATCTTCCAGAAAATCAAGGACTCCGGCAAATTCAAGAAAACCGTCGTCCTGCTGAACTCCGTCTTTGCGATGGAGATGGACTGGCTGGACGAGTACAATGTTGACGCTGTGCTGTGGGTCGGCAACCCCGGCTTCTACGGTATGCCCGGCGCCATCCGCGTTGTGACCGGTGAGGTCAACCCCTCCGGTCACACCACCGCCACCTTTGCCGCCAACTCCCTGTCCGCGCCCAGCGCCGAGAACTTCGGTCTGCACGCCTACAACTACGGCAGCAAAACGCCCCGCGCGGCAGGCGACAGCTTTGTCAGCTATAACGAGGGCATCTACGTCGGCTACCGCTACTACGAGACCCGCTACGAGGACACCATCCTCGGCCAGGGCAACGCCGATTCCGCGGTTGGCACCAAAGCCTCGACCGACGGCTGGAACTACGCCGAGGAGGTCTGCTTCCCCTTCGGCTACGGTCTGTCCTACACGAACTATGAGTACAACCTTGACAAACTGGACTACAACAGCGACACCGACACCTTTACGGCGACCGTCACGGTGAGCAACACCGGCGACAGGGACGGCAAGGCTACGGTGGAGCTGTACGGACAGTCCCCCTACACCGACTACGACAAGCAGAACAACGTCGAAAAGTCCTCGATCCAGCTGCTGGGCTATGACAAAATCGACGTGGCCGCAGGTGCATCCGAGACTGTCACGGTCGATGTGCCCGGCTACTTCCTCGCGTCCTATGACGCCAACGGCGCGAAGGGCTACATCCTCGATGCGGGCGATTACTACTTCGCCGTCGGCAACGGCGCACACGAGGCACTGAACAATGTGCTGGCCGCCAAGTGCGGTGACGCCGTTGCAGGCAAGCTGATCGACCAGGACGGCAATGTCGTCACCGGCAACACCGCCGCCGTGGCCACCTGGACCGCCCCCAACACCGAGGTCGATACCCAAAAGTACCGCAACTCCCGTTACAACAGCGATGTGGAAGTCACGAATACCTTCGACGACGCCGATGTGAATTACTGGGCGAACGACGACGAAAAAATCACCTACCTGTCCCGCAGCGCGTGGGATACGACCTACCCCACCACGCTGGAGACCCTGACGGTCAACGATAAGCTGTACAACGGTCTGAATATGCAGACCTACGTCAAGGCAGCCGACGCCAAGAGCGTTTCCGACTTCAACCTCGGCGTGGAGCTGGATGAGAAGATCAACTTCAGCGATATGATCGGCGTTGCCTTCGACGACCCGAAGTGGAACGACTTCCTTTCTCAGCTGACGCTGAGCGATCTGCTCATCAACATGGGCGACTCCAAGGGCATCAAGGCTGTCAAGGCTGTCAACAAGCCCGGCTGCACCATCGTCGATGGTCCTGAGGGCATGAACGGTCAGTTTAAGTACGGTGACCGCCGCAACTGCACCGGCTGGGCTACGCTGCCCATCGTCGGCGCAACCTGGAACCACGATGTACAGACCCGCTTTGGCGAGATGTACGGCGAGGATGCGCTGTATGCGTCCATCCCCATCGCCTACGCGCCCGGCGCGGACACCCTGCGTTCTCCCTACTCCGGTCGTACCTCTGAGTATTTCTCCGAGGACGGCGTTCTCAGCTACTATGCTGCCAAGGCCGTTTCCCACGGTATGCGCAACAAGGGTCTGATCGGCACGGTCAAGCACTTCTTCCTGAACGAGCAGGAAGCCGGTCGTCAGGGCATTTCCACCTTTGCGAACGAGCAGGCCATCCGCGAGATCTATATGCGCGCCTTTGAGGGTTCTCTGGCTGAGGGCGATTCTCTCGGCGTTATGACCGCTTACAACCGTATCGGCGTTATGTACGCCGCTGCCAGCCAGGGCATCCAGCACATCCTGCGCGACGAGTGGAACTACGGCGGCTACATCATCGACGATGCGCTGACTGCGTCCGAGTATTCCTCCGCCCCCGAAATGCTGATGGCGGGCAACAACATCTTCTGCCTGGATACCGCCCGCCCGAACGAAATCGAGAAGCTGATCACCAGCACCGATGACGGCGACCTGCTGCAGAAGGTCATCGACTCCAACCATTATCTGTACTACATCATGCTGCAGTCCTCTATGGGCGGCTCCGGCGCGGAGGACGTTGTCGTTTCCGACGCAGCCCCGTGGTGGCAGACGACCCTGCGCGCCCTCGATGTTGTGTTCTGCGCACTGGCCGTTGCCGCTGTCGTGATGTATGTACTGCATACCTACACGGACGTTTTCTCCGAGGAAAAGCGGAAGAATCGTGCCGCCAAAAAGAATTGATGGAGGTGGAACCTGATGAATAAAGGCTTGAAAAATAAAGGGCTGGGCAGCTGGTTCTGCCTTGCCGCAGCGCTGGTCGCGCTGATCACCGGCATTGTATTCCTGCTCACACAGGCCACGGCCGCCCCTCTGGGTCACTCCGGCACGATGGCCGGCGTGGTGCTGCTGGTCGGTGCTGCCGCTTCGCTCGTTTTCTTCTTTGTTTCCGTTCCGTTCAGCGCGCTGATTCAGGCGGTCATTTATAACATTGCCCTGTATCTTGTTGTTGTGCAGTTGTATTTCGTCTTTGCCGACGTCATCAACCATGTCACCTTTGCGGGCGGCAACGCCGGTCTGTGCGTGTTCTATATGGTCGGCACGTTCATTGCCTGCCTGCTCAGCGTGATCGCCTGCTTCTGCAAGCAGACGAAAACCGGCGAGGCAAAAGCCACCGGCAAACAGTTTGCTGCCGCCGGTGCGGTGGTCGTGGTCGCTGCGGTCTGCGTGGGCGGTTTCTCCCTGCAGAGCAGCAGCCTGCCCTCGGCCGACAATGCGGAGGTTGCCCCCGATGCGGCGCAGACCTCTGCCGAGGGTCCCGTTATGAACTACAGCGACAACGAGTTCACCTCCAAGACGCTGGATGACCTGGTTGCCATCCCGCAGGAAACCTGGGAAGCCAAGGAGCCGAACGGGGAAGTCGCCTACTTCTTCGAGGGTCAGTACACCGAGGGCTTCAGCACCATCGTGGATCCGGCCTGTCTGGATATGTACTGCTACACCGACGGTTCGATGTGGGGTTCCTTCAGCGGTCCCAGCACCTCCGTGGGCGGCGACTCTATCTCCCATGTTTACGGCTACTGGTACAACTACGATGAAAACGGCGAGAAGAACTTCGTCATTCATCTGCTGGGCAATCAGGACGCCGACGGCACCGTGCGCCCCACCGATGTGGAGGGCGGCGCAGATGCGGATGTCTTCGTCTTTGACACCGACCACGGCGCATACAGCATGGAAGCCAGCCTGAGCTATGGCGTTATGGGCGGTGCGATCACCCGCAACATCAACATCTACGGTCAGCCCTATGCCCCTGCCAAGAGCCTGACGATCGATGCCTCCAACCTGCGCACCTTCTACACGGGCGACACCTTCAACCCGGCTGAGCTGGTTGTCACGGCTACCCGCGCCAACGGTGCGGAGGAGTCCATCTGGGGCGGTCGCTTGACCTTCACCGGTTACGACAGCGACACCACAGGCACCAAGACCGTGACGGCCTCCTTCCTGGGTGCAACCGCTACGTTTGAAGTGCAGGTCGAGGAACTGGTCACCGAGCAGTACACGGGCAGCTATGAGCTGGTGCAGGGCGAAACGCCCACCGCAACGGATGCCGTGCTGCTGGTGGATTACTCCCACAAGGTCTGCACGCTGACTGCCGCTGACGGCTCTGCCTCCATCACCGGCACGCTGGTGGATGCGCAGGACGATGCCCTTACCATGACCCTGAACGGCAGCGATGCCCTGACGGTGCCCATCACCGAGGGTGAGGACGGCAGCAAGCAGCTGACCATCCCCGCCCACGACGAAATCGTCTCCGGCTGGGGCTCCAGCACCACCTACTCCATCAACGAGGCTGTGGTCACGCTGGCGGCAGAGTAAGCGTCCATTGCCCCTGATAAAACCTAAGGCAATACCGCACAATTCCCGCCCTACGGGCTTAAGCACCGCTCCGACGGCTGCGGCGTGCCATCTGCGTTGCCAAAATGCTCGATAATACACAAAGTATTATCTGCGCTTTTTGCTTAGCAGCTGGCGCGCCTCGCTCGCCGTATCGGCACTTAGAATTATGCGGTATTGCCCTAACGGTACTTGCTGAATGAAAGCCGCGTCTGATGTCTGCTTGCAGGCGTTGGATGCGGCTTTTCTTATGAGAAGGGAAAGCTATATGCAAAATACAGAACTTTTGCTGAAAAAATTGACCTTGGAAGAAAAATGTGCGCTGCTTTCCGGCGCGGAGACCTTCAAAACGCGGGGTATGCCCGAACACGGCATCCCGCAGATCTGGCTGTCGGACGGCCCCCACGGCTTGCGCAAGCAGGCGGGGGAGAGCGACCACTTGGGGCTGAACCCCAGTGTTCCCGCCACCTGCTTCCCCACGGCATCCGCCATCGCGAACAGCTGGGATACCGCGCTGGGCGAGGAAATCGGCGCAGCCTTGGGCGAGGAAGCCGCTGCGCAGGAAGTGTCGGTGGTGTTGGGACCGGGGCTTAACATGAAGCGCAACCCGCTGTGCGGGCGCAGCTTTGAGTATTTCTCCGAGGATCCGTATCTCGCGGGCAAGCTGGCGGCGGGATATATTCGCGGCATCCAGTCCAAGGGCGTAGCCGCCTGCCCGAAGCACTTTGCCGTCAACAGTCAGGAAACGCGGCGTATGGCTTCGGATTCCATCGTGGACGAGCGCACCCTGCGGGAAATTTACCTGACCGGGTTTGAAATTGCCGTCAAAGAGGGGCATCCCCGCAGCATTATGTCGTCCTACAATCTTGTGAACGGTACGTATGCCAACGAGAATAAGCACCTGCTCATGGAGATTCTGCGCGGTGAGTGGGGCTTTGACGGCGCGGTCATCACCGACTGGGGCGGAAGCAACGACCACGCGCTGGGTGTGAAAAACGGCTCCACGCTGGAAATGCCCGCGCCCGGTGGGGACAGTGTGCGCGAACTGCTGGCGGCGGTGGAAAGCGGGAAAATCTCTGAATCCGACATCGACGCCCGCTTGTCAGAGCTGCTGCCGCTGGTGTTTGATACCAAGGCTGCGCTGGACGCTGCCCCGCGTGAGTTTGATGCGGCAGCCCATCATGCGCTTGCCCGCCGCGCCGCCGAGGAAAGCCTTGTGCTGCTGAAAAACGAGGGCGCTTTGCTGCCGTTGGCGGCGGGTACCAAGGTGGCTGTCATCGGCGACTTTGCCAAAAATCCGCGCTACCAGGGCGCAGGCTCCAGCATGGTGAACTCGACACAGGTGGATGTGCTGCTGGATAAGCTGATCGACTCCGAATTGAACGTCATCGGGTATCAGCAGGGCTTTGACCGCCACGGTAAGCCGGATGCTGCTTTGCAGAAATCCGCCTGCGAACTGGCGACACAGGCGGATACAGTTATTTTGTGCATGGGTCTGGATGAAATCGCCGAGAGTGAGGGTCTTGACCGCAGCAATCTGCGCCTTGCGCAAAATCAGTTGGATCTGCTGCAGGCTGTGGCGGCTGTCAACCCGAAAATTGTCGTGGTATTGTACAGCGGCAGCGTAGTCGAAACGCCGTGGCTGGACAACTGCCAAGCCCTGTTGTACGCCGCCTTAGGCGGTCAGGCGGGGGCGGGCGCCGTTGCGGATGCACTGACCGGCAAGGTCAACCCCTGCGGCAAGCTGGCAGAAACATGGCCGTTGGCCTACGCCGACGTACCCAGCGCCGCCGACTTTGCCACCCGCCGCAAGACTGTGGAGTACCGCGAGGGGCTGTACATCGGCTACCGCTACTTTACCACGGCGGAAAAAGCTGTGCGCTTCCCGTTTGGCTATGGCATGAGCTACACGACGTTTGCGTACAGCGATATGGCTGCCGATGAACAGGGGGTCAGCCTTACCGTAACGAACACCGGCAGTGTGGCAGGAACGGAAATTGTGCAGCTGTATACTGCTAAAAAGAACAGTGAGCTTTTCCGCCCTGCAAAGGAACTGAAAGGCTTTGCCCGCGTAACGCTTGCCCCCGGTGAGAAACAGCGCATCACCATCATGCTGGACGATAAGGCGTTCCGTTTCTGGAATGTCAAGGCTAACCGCTGGGAAATCGAGGGCGGCGAGTACGAGCTGCTTGTCGGCGCAAGCGTAGAGGACATCCGGCTGTGCGAGAAAATCTCCGTGCATGGAACGGCTACCGTGCATCCGTATGAGGATAGGAACTTGGATTGCTATTATAAGGGCAATGTGCTGCACGTTTCCGATGCAGACTTTGAAAAGCTGCTGGGGCATCCCATCCCGAATGGCAAAACCAAAATTGACCGCAATCTGACCTTGGGCGAGCTGAACCACGCACGCAGCCCGCTGGGCTGGCTTGTCTGGCTTGTGCTGACGATCCTGCTGGATGCCAGCTATAAACGCGGCAAGCCGGACCTGAACATCTTGTTCCAGTACAATATGCCCCTTCGCGCCTTGGCAAAGATGACGAACGGTGCCATCAGCATGGGCATGGTGGACGGCATTGTCATGGAATTGCAGGGCTTCTGGATCCTGGGGCTTGTGCGGGTGATTTATGAAGCAATTAAGAATGTGGTGCTGAATGCGCAGATGGAAAAGCGTCTGCGCGGTGCTTGATGGAGGTTGCATTATGCAGCTATGGAATAATTTTGCGGCTAAACACCCCGCCGCAGCCAAGTGGGTGCGCGAAGGCGGACTGTTTGTGATCGTATCCAACCTGGTTACGGTGTTCAAATACCTGCTGCTGCAATTTTTGCCGGCGGCGTTCAGCAGCCTGCCGGTGGTGGATTTTGGCTGGCCCGGCGTGGATGTGACCCTGTTTGGGGAAACCTTCAAGTGGAACATCCTCGGCTACGATGCCGCCCACGGCGGTCTGCCGTACTTTTGCGCCTACATGATTGCTATGGTGATTGGTGAATGCATCAACTTCCCAATCCAGCGCAATTTCGTGTTCCGCAGTAAGGGCAATTTAGGCAAGCAGATCGGCTGGTATGTCCTTGCATTCTGCGTCATCACCTGCATCGTCAACTCCATCAACTGCGTATGGGTTGCCGTAGCCGGACTGCTGGTGCCGGACTTTATTTATAACATCGGCACGACGGTTTTGAACGGCGGCGTGTCTATGGTCATTTTCTTCTTTGTCAACAAAATCATCTTCCCTGAAAGCGGGAAGTGATGGAGAGAATATCACTTTACGAGCGCCGCAGATAACGGATTGCAGTTTTGGATGATGAGCAAGCCCTGCTGATGAAATCCGTCATAGGTGGATTGTCGCTGTGAATTGTACACGTCTCGCAAGCAATTTGCGCTTACTATTGACCGACTGATAATGACTGGAGTAAAAAGAGCCCGGAGGGCCTTACCAAATCGGTAAGGTTCTCCAGGCTCTTTTTTCTCGCCGGAAAGTGCATGCAAATGGGTTACACAGAATAACGATACAACACGGAAAGGAAGAGAACTTCTAATTAGACCAATTCTGAAGGCATAAACGTAAAATGCCTGACAATCATTTCATAACCACCTGCATGGATGGTGCAGCCGAACGGGGATATATGTCTGCCTCGAGACTTATACATTCTTCACGAGCAGTGCCTGATACGGTTCCAGTTCTACATCCGACAGCCAGACGGACTGACCGTCTGCGGAACGGTAGCTGCCGCCCAAAGCGTCAAGACCGGCCCCTGCCGGGTACTCGGTAAAGTTGAACAGTCCCACCAGCGTTTCCTCGCCGTGCTTGCGTACCAGTGCCAGGACGCCGGGGTTGTGGGTGTCCCATGTGGTTACCCACGCATCCGGGGCAAAGCACTCGTCTGCTCGCATTTTGCGCAGTTCTTCCATGCCCTGCCACAGCTTGTTCGGCAGCGTACCCTTTTGGGTGCGCTGTTTTGCGTTTTCCCAGTTAAACGCACTGCGGTGCAGGTTGCGGCTGTCGTCTGCCCGATTGGGGTCGGACTTATAATCCCAGCCGTTGAGCTGGGCGATCTCGTCGCCGGAGTTCAGCATCGGAAATCCCTGCAAAAATGCCATGACGCTATGCAGCATCAGGTCGCGGCGGACCGCGTAGTCCAGCGCGATCACATCGCCCGATTCCAGCGCCTGCTCCACGCCGCACAGGCTGGCGGTGGTGCCGCAGCTGCGGGCATCGCCGGTAGCGGGGTCGTAGTTGTACAGCTCGCCCTTTGCCCAGCTTCCGGGGAAATCGCCCGCATAAAAATGGTAGAGATACTCCTTGTGCTTTTGGGGGTCAATATCAAAACGTTTCTCTGCCGCTTCATCCAGACCCCAGCCGATATCATCATGGCAGCGCAGATAGTTTACAAACCAGCAGTTGCCCGGCAGGGCGTGCAGGGCGTCCAGCTGTGCCTTCAGCAGGCGGGTGTCACGGCTTGCCAAGGCAGCCCACAGGTTGACCATGGTGGACACATTGTAAAGCATGTGACATTCCGGCTTTTCGGGTGTGCCAAAGTACGCCGCCAGCTCCTTGGGCGCCATGACCACTTCGCCCTTGAGGATGACCGCGGGGCAGACACATTCCAGCACCATGCGCAGCATCCGCACGATGGTATGTACCTGCGGTAAATTGCGGCAGGTCGTGCCAAGCTGCTTCCAAATGTAAGGCACAGCGTCAATGCGGAACACTTCCACACCCAGATTTGCCAGATGCAGAATACTTTTGGTCATGTCCACGAACACCGCCGGGTTTGCGTAGTTCAGATCCCACTGGTAGTCGTGGAAGGTGGTCAGCACCCACTTGTGCATCTCCTCGCACCAGGTAAAGTTGCCGGGCGCGGTGTTAGGAAATACCTGCGGCACGGTCTGTTCGTATCGGTCCGGGATGGTGCGGTCATCAAACAGGTGGTAGTAGGCTTGAAACCACGGGTCGCCCGCCTTGGCCGCCATGGCCCAGCGGTGGGTGCTGGCAGTATGGTTCATAACAAAATCCAGACACAGGCTGATGCCGGCCTTGCGCAGTTCGCGGGTCAGATTTTCGAGGTCTTTATTTGTGCCGAGAGCCGGGTCTACGGTATCGAAATCCTCCACCGCATAGCCGCCATCGTTGTGCGGGTGGGGCATCTGCAGTAAAGGCATCAGGTGCAGATAGGTCAGCTTTTGCTCCTTGAAATAGGGCAGCTTCTTTGCCAATTCTTTCAAATTTCCGGCAAACAGGTCGGTGTACATCGTCATGCCGAACATATTGCCCCGCTTGTACCAGTTCGGGTCGGCGGCACGGGCTTTGTCCAGCGCCTTCAGCTCGGCGCTGCGGGCGTCGTAGGCGTCTGCCATCTCCCGTTCAAGAACCTCCAACCCTTCCCGGTTGTTGTACAATTCCATGAACAGCCATTCCAGCTCGTCCTTATGGCGGGCAAATCGTGTGGAAAATTCCTGCGCCATGGGTCAGCCCTCCACTTCTGTCAGGGTGGGCATGGCGGGGATGGCACCGCGGCGGCTGGTGGTGATGCTGGCCGCTTTGTTGGCAAAAGCCAGAATGCTTTCCAATTTGTCCGCCGTCAGGGAGTTCAAATCCTCCTTGCACAGCTTGGACAGCGCTGCCCCAAAGAAGGTGTCGCCTGCACCGTTGGTGTCGCCCACCTTGCAGGGAACACCGGCTACATGACCGGTTTTCTCTCCAAAGCGGTAGAACACACCGTTTGCACCCAAGGTGACAAAAATCAGCCGAATGCCGTTTTGTGCCAGCTGCGCCGTGCCGCTTTCGCAGTCGGCGGTGCCGGTCAGCAGGGGCAGCTCCTCATCCGAAACCTTCAGGATATCCACCAGCGGCAGGGGAGCTTTCATCTGTGCAATCGCTTCTTCCTCGCTGTGCCAAAGGTTGGCGCGGTAGTTGGGGTCGTAGGTGATGATTGCCCCCAGCTTTTTGGCGCGGGCGGCGGCGTCCAACGTGGCGGTGCGGGCGGGGTCGGCGGTAAGGCTGACCGAGCCGAAATGCACGATTTTGGCTGCTTTCAGGGCTTCCTCCGGAATGTCCTCTTTGCGCAGCATCACGTCAGCGTTGGCACTGCGGTAAAAGCTGAAATCCCGCTCACCGGAGGCATCCACCGACACGACTGCCATGGTGGTAGGGTGGTCGGCATCGGTGACCATATAGCGGGTGTCTACCTTGTTTTCCCGCAAAACCTCGGTCAGATAGCGGCCAAAGGCATCCTCGCCCACCTTGCCGATAAAGGTAGTCTGTGCGCCCAACCTGGCGGCGGCAACCGCCAAATTGGCGGGGGCGCCGCCGGGGTTTGCCGCAAACTGCGGAATGCCGCGTTCATCCCTGCCGGTCTGGGTCAGGTCGATCAAAACTTCACCAATCGTTACAATATCCATGTGTATCTCTCCTTGCTGAATGTATCGAACAAAAAGAAGCAGCTTTACTACTTCAAAAGATAACGAATATAGGCAGCTGCGCGCTCCGGGCGCGGTGCATTTGCAATGACACCGAGGTAAACGGATTCCTCGAAACCGGCTTGTGCTATGAGGGGCGTGTCGGAAATATCCAGCGTTACGCCATCGGCAGACAATTCATCCAAGCTGCCGAAATCTGCATCCAGTGTACGCAGGTCAAGAAAATACTTCTCTCTTTGCAGCTGATCCCGTGCAGAGGCATCCATCAGGATAATATCTGACTGCTGTGCGCTGACAGCAGCCAGCAGCTTCAGCTCCGAGGCATAGACATATTGTTCATCTGCATTGGCAGTTTCATTTATAATCAGCCCGGTCAGCAGATTGACCTGCTGCTTTTTTGTCAGATGCGCATCTTGGGCAAAGCCGTCAGTAAGCTGCCCGGTCAAATCAGAACCGGCTGAAATGTTCACAAGGCTAACGTACAGTACAGCTTCTTTTTTGGTGAAATGCCGATAAGCGGCATATCCGAAAATGTATAAAACGATTAAAATTCCAATGATGGGGAGTTTGTAGTATGCCCAAATGTGTTCCCATCTTTTGCGCCCATGCAGAGCGCGCAGGGTGGCAAGATCAGCGCTCTTCATCGTGCGATTCCTCATCTGCCGCATCGGGATCTCCGCCGATAAGATGAATGATTTTTACCAAGAGGAAAGAACACAGCATGGCACACAAGCCCATTCCCAAAAGAAAGGCGGGCGCGAAAACGCAAACTGTGATCCACCCCATGACAGCGTAGATGAACGCCATCAGCAGGGTGCAGAACAAATAGCGAACCCCGACGGCAAAGGAGGTCCTTAAAATGCCAAGCGTCGTATTTTCAAAACGTGCCAGCAGGGGAAATGCGTAGAGCAGTACAATGGCGTACAGCACGGCAGCACCGATCACCAGCGCTGTCAAAATCGTCCAGAATGCACTGGTGTTCCAAAGGCGGCTCAACACGAAGCCATCGACGCCCAAAAAGCAGCCAAGTGCCAGCAGGATAAGCCACAGCTTTGTGGCAGGCTTGAAATTGCTGCGAAACGCACGGAAGAACATACGGGTAAGACCCTCATCACGATCCTCAGCCATTTTCAATGTGCAGTAAAACAGCGCCGTAGTGGAGGCACCAATCGTAAAAATCGGCAGGCTGCATATAAGCCACAAAATGTTCAGATAGGCGCTGTATGTCAGCTTTGTCAGCACAGAAAACCACGGCTTGTCCCACAGGTCACGCATACTGTACCTCTCAATCTCCTGTGGATTCACGCAGGATCAGATTCGTTTCCGTATAAACAGTCCGATAATTCAGCGAGGGCTCCTCAATACGGGTCATAAGCAGATTGGCGGCGGCATACCCCATGATTTGCCCGTGAATATGAATGGATGTCAGCCGAGGTGAAAAATACGATGCCTCTTGGCTGTCATCAAATCCGCAAATCCAGATGTCATCCGGAACGGAATAGCCAAGCCGATGCAAGGCGTTGATAAGATCCATTGCTATAAAATCATTGGCGCAGATAAAAGCGTCCGGCATGGTCGGGCAACCGCGCAGCGACTGATACAGATACTCCGAATAGTTTGGCTGTGCTTTTTGCGTTGCGCAGGTCGGCCAGTCGGTTGCCATACCAAAATGCTCGGCTGCATCTTTGTAAGCCAGGTAACGTTCATGAAAAGACTGGCAGTGCTCTTTATCCCCGGCAAAGGCGATACGTTTTCGTCCGCGCTGTGCCATCTGCGCCATCATGTTCTGAATCTCGATACGGTTTTCCATATACAGCCGATCAGCCTGCAGCGGAGGGCGCATTTCCATCACGGGTGTGTCCACAAAAAGAAGCGGAATGCCCAGCGTACAAAGCATCTGGGCGTAATCATAGTCAAATACTTCAAAGCAGATGATGCCTGCCGTGTGCTCTGTATTTAAGGAAGACGGCAGCTCCTTTGCAGCCAGCTCAGCGGGCGAAATGCGGTGGATCGTCATACAGGCGTGAAGATGCTGAAGTTCTGATTGAAAGCGATCCAACATCATTGCGGCAAAGTGGGAGTTATTCAAAAACGGGTTGTCAGTATGGCAATTTCCCGCTTATCGACGGGGAGAATGGAAGCATCCCCGGCGTTGCTGTTCCCATCAAATACCGGAAGGTAGGAAAATTGCTTGTATCCCATTTCGGCAGCCTTGCGCAGGATCTTCTCCCGTGTGGCATCGGCCAGAACGCCGGTGTTATTGATAGCCTTGGAAACCGTATTGCGGGAAAGCTGAAGCTCGTTGGCAATATCCTGAATGGTGACTTTGGTAGACATGGTCTGCCTCGATTCTGTACACTTTATAAGTAAGCAATGTACTTTACTATATTCTGTAGGTATCTCCGTCCGGGAAATTCCTGTGTTTCTGATACCAGTATAGTGCATATGCACAAATTAGTCAAATGTAAAAACGCAAATCAGCATATTGCACATTCGCACGCACCGGTTTTTGTGCAGCTGCACGAATGTACCGTAATTCGCTTAAAAACGAGGAAAACGCCATTGACTTTTGCGATTGGTGATGGTATAAATAAATCACAGGGTTTTACAAATGCACCATTCAAGGGGGTCTGAGCAGAACATGTTGTGCAAATGTAAAACAAAGAAGAAACGGTACAATGAAATCAAAAAGGAGGAGAATGATTCATGAAACCAAAGTCAGTTGCACCCCAAAGCGCGGTCATGGCGGTTGACCGTAAACTGCATAATACATGGGTGTACATTAAGCGTCATTGGCAGCTCTACCTGCTATTTCTGATGCCGGCTGTATTGCTGACCCTTGTATTCCGCTACATTCCTATGGGCGGCGTACTGATCGCCTTCCAAAAATACAACCCGTTCAAGGGCATCTGGGGCAGCGAATGGGTCGGGTTCAAGAACTTTACGCGGTTCCTGTCCTCGCCGGATTTCATGCGGTATTTGATCAACACCTTGAAACTGAGCGTCTATGGCCTGCTGTGGGGCTTCCCCATTCCGATTTTGTTGGCCTTCCTGCTCAACCGCATTAAAAGCAATAAGATCAAGCAGAAGGTACAGCTTGTCCTGTATATGCCCAACTTTATTTCCGTGATCGTGCTGTGCGGTATCGTGCGCGTTCTGCTGTCTGTCACAGGTCCTGTAAATGGGCTGTTTCATACCGGCATCAACTTTATGACATTGCCGGAGGCTTTCCGCCCGATTTACATCATCAGCGGAATCTGGCAGGGCGCAGGTTGGTCCTCCATTATGTACACAGCCGCGCTTTCCAACGCCAGCCAGGAGCTGAAAGAAGCCGCCATGCTGGACGGCGCGAACCTGATTCAGCAAATACGAACCGTTGAATGGCCCGCCATCAAGGATATGGTCGTGATTCAGTTCATCCTGCAGGCAGGCAACATTATGAGCATCGGCTTTGAAAAAGCCTACGCCCTGCAAACGGATCTGAACCTGGATTCGGCAGAAATCATCGCCACTTATGTGTATAAAAAAGGTCTGTTAGACGGTGATTACAGCTTTTCAACAGCAGTCGGTCTGTTCAACACAGTTATCAATGTCATATTGCTTATCGCTGTAAACAAAGTCGTTGCCAAGATGAACGATGGGCAAGGCTTGTAAGGAGGTGCCCGCTATGTCTAAGAAAAAGTCGGGAATGCAGATCTATACCAAACAAGACAAAGCCATCCTCTACTGCGGCTATGCACTGTTGGCTGTGTTTCTCATCGCCATTATTGTGCCGATGGTTTACATTGTGATTGCTTCGTTCATGGATCCCGTCACATTGCAAAACAAGGGCATTTCCTTTGACTTCAGCAAATGGAGCCTGGATGCCTATGAGCGCGTCATCTCGGACAAACAGATATGGGTCGGCTTCAAAAACGCTGTTCTTTATTCGGTTATATTTACCGTCATTTCCGTTGCCGTAACGATGCTGGCAGCCTATCCGATGTCGCTGCCGGACTTCAAGGGAAAGAAATTTTTCAACACCTTATTCGTTATCACGATGTTCTTCAACGGCGGTCTGATCCCTACCTACCTGCTCATCAACAATATCGGTCTGCTGGATTCCATGTGGGCGGTTATCCTGCCGGGTGCATTCAGCGTCTGGAATATGATCATTGCCCGTACCTACTATCAGGGAATCCCGCGTGAGCTTCGTGAGGCAGCCGATGTGGATGGTGCCAGCGAAATGCGCTACTTCTTTAATATCTTGCTGCCGGTTTGTATGCCGGTAGTGGCGGTGCTTGCTCTTTGGCAGTTTGTCGCTATGTGGAACAGCTATTTTGACGCGATGATCTACCTGAACAGTGCCTCCAAACAGCCCCTGCAGTTGGTGCTGCGCTCTATCCTGATCCAAAGCCAGCCCGAATCCGGTATGATTGCCGATATTCAAAGCACGGCTGAACGCGCAAAAATGGCAGAGCTGCTCAAGTATGCAACCATTATCATTTCCAGCCTGCCGCTGCTGGTCATGTATCCCTTCTTCCAAAAGTATTTTGATGCAGGCATTATGGCGGGCTCCGTCAAGGGCTGATTGTTAGGAAAACTCGACCGGGATTTCCCGGCCGCAATATTAAAAAAGGAGAAAAACGCAATGAAAAAATTGATTTCACGCCGCAATTTCCTCAAAGTGGGCGCCCTGGCGAGCGCTGTTATGATGCTGGCCGCCTGCGGCGGCGGTGCCGGAGGCGGAAAAGATTCGGGTGCCAATGTAGATGTTACCGGTGCCGTTTCGTTTCCTCTGGCGGAGCAGGTAACCTTTACCGGTATGACAAGCTATCCGGTCGGCAGTGAATCCGATCCGAACAACCGTACCATTTTCAAACGTCTTGAGGAAGCCACCAATGTACATATCGACTGGACGGCTATTCAGGCTGACCAGTGGAGCGATAAAATCACCCTGAATATGTCCAACCCCAGCACTCTGACGGATTTTGTCTTTACGGCAGATTTCAGCGACAGTGACCTGCTGCGCTACGCAGATCAGGGCGTTATTGTCAATCTGGAGGACTACATCGACAACAATATGCCCAACCTCAAGAAGGTTTTTGAGATGTACCCGGAGTACCGTACCATGTGTACAGATTCCGAGGGACATATCTGGGCGCTGCCGTGGATCGAGCAGTTGGGCGCTGAAAAGACGGCGATCCAAACGGTGGGAAATATGAGCTTCATCAACAAGAAGTGGCTGGATTTCCTGGGTCTGGAGATGCCGACGACGGTGGATGAATTTGAGCAGGTACTGATCGCTTTCCGCGACAACGCGGATGCCATCAAGAGCGAGTTTGGCATTGAGGGTGATATCATCCCGATGTCCTGCATTGTCAACAACGGTGACCAGGATCCCAGTATCCTGATCAACGGCTTTGGTGAGGGCTATGGTGATGCCGATAAGGATCGCCACATTGCCGTCACGGATGACCTGAAGGTTATCTGCGCGGCCACTCAGCAGGGCTACCGTGAAGGTCTTGACTGGCTGCACAAGCTGTATTCTGAAAACCTCATTGACCCCGAATGCTTTACGCAGGAATGGTCCACCTATGTTTCTAAAGGCAAGGCCGGTCGTTACGGCGTCTGCTTTAGCTGGGATGTTGCCAACATCGACAACCTGACCGATTGGGAACCCCTGCCCGCACTGACTGCCGATACCCGCAATATCACCCCGCAGAACGGTTCCTTCACCAGCGGCTTTGGGCGCGGCAAGTGTGTTGTCACCGCCAAGGCATCGAACCCCGCGCTGGTTTGTGCCTGGCTCGACCAGATGTATGCACCCCTGCAGTCTCCCCAGAACAACTGGGGTACCTACGGCGATGAAACCGGTTTCAATATCTTTGAAATGTCCACCAACGATAAGGGCGAGCCGATGCTGAAGCACGCCCCCCTCGGCGATGCGTCCCCCGTTGAAGTCCGCGAAGCACAGTGCGTCGGCGGTCCTCTGGCGGTTCTGGATGATTACTACGGCGTTTATGTCACCTGCCCGGACGATGCACAGTACCGTTTGGACTGGATCAAGGATATTTACACCCCGGATATGAACAAAAAGTATGTTTACCCCAATGTTTTTATGAGCACCGAGGACACCGAGCAGGTTTCCAACCTTCAGGCAGATCTCCAAACCTACATGAACACCCAGAAGGCAAACTGGATCATGAACGGTACTACCGATGCTGAGTGGAATGAGTACCTCGACAAACTGGAAGCCTACGGATTGTCTGACTATCTGGCGATTATGCAGAAGTATCTTGACGCCTATTACGCAAAGCAATAAGTTACACCAGGAGGAATCCATGAGCAATACATTTTTGCAGAAAGCACGCGATTACGAGGAAGAGCACAGCGCTGCCATTTCTGCGGCAGAGCGCCCTGCCTACCACTTGACCCCTTATGTGGGCTGGATGAATGACCCGAACGGCTTTTCCTTCTATCATGGGAAATACCACCTGTTTTACCAGTATAACCCCTACGCAACACACTGGGGTCCGATGCACTGGGGACACGCGGTCAGCACAGACTTGCTGCATTGGGAGTATCTGCCCTGCGCCATTGCTCCGGATTCTCCGTCTGATAACGGCCCCGGCTGCTTCTCCGGCTCGGCCACCGAAATGGACGACGGCCGTCAGCTCTTAATGTACACCAGCGTGGTTTCTGAAAAACAGCCGAATGGTGAAATGCGGGATATTCAGACCCAGAGCGTTGCTGTGGGCGATGGATTGGATTACGAAAAACCTGCCTGCAACCCGGTGTTGACCCAGAAAGATTTGCCTGAAGGATACAGCAAATTCGACTTCCGTGACCCGAAGATCTGGCGCGAAGCTGACGGCACCTACTCTGCCGTGACCGTTGCCCTGACCGAGGACGGCAGCGGTGCAGCCGTACTGTTCCAAAGCAAGGACGGTTTCGACTGGCATTTTGTTACCGTGCTGGCGCGCAACAACAACGTGTACGGCAAAATGTGGGAGTGCCCGGACTTCTTCCCGCTGGACGGCAAGCATGTCCTGATGGTCGGACCGATGGAAATGCGTCCGTCCGGTGAGTTCCACAACGGACACAATGTGATCGCACTTGTCGGCAGTTATGATGAGAAAACCCATACCTTTACCCGCGAACAGGTGCAGCTGGTGGACGGCGGCATCGACTTTTACGCCACTCAAACCACACAGGCACCCGATGGGCGCCGCCTGATGACGGCGTGGCTGCAAACCTGGTCGGACACCGAGGATAAGCCGCAGGGATGCAAGTGGTTCGGGCAGACCATCTGCCCGCGCGAGCTGCATCTGAAGGACGGACACATTGTGCAGACCCCGGTTCGGGAGCTGGATGCCGCCCACGGTAAGCGCACTCTGCACGAAGATGTGACTGTACAGAATGAAACTGCGCTGGCTGGCATCGGCGGGCGCATTGCCGACCTGACCGTCACCGTGGCAGCGGGCGAATACCGCAGCTTTACCGTTAAGCTGGCAGCCGATGCAGCGTATCACACCTGCCTGACCTATGACCCCTACACCTCGCTGCTGACACTGGATCGCAGCTGTGCCGGTTCCCGCGCCGATATTGTGCATACCCGCAGCTGCAAGGTGCGCAGCCAAAACGGCGCTCTCAAACTTCGCATCCTGCTGGATAAAAACAGCGTGGAGGTCTTTGTCAACGATGGCGAGCAGACGATGACAGCGTGGATCTACACCCCGCAATCCGCCGATGGCATCGCCTTTGCTGCAGACGGTCAGGCAACCATTACTGTGGAACAGTTTGAACTGAACCTGTAACTGGATATTCCCTTCGTTTCTCCTTCATCAACACAGGAGGCTGCTGCACTTGGATTTTTTCCTTGTGCAGCAGCCTCTTTTTAAGTGCGCCCGAAGGGATTCGAACCCCCGGCACCTGGCGCCGGAGAACTACGACAGGGTGGTATAGACTGGCGTTGGAACGTAAAATTTATTGGTTCTGCACATCGGCCCCTAAAACAAGAAAAAGCCCGTTGTTGGTTGTCACAACGGGCTTTTTCGATATTTTGCAGCACCACTGCACAGCAGTGGTCAAATGGTGGTCAGGCATGGAGGGGTATAAAAACAGAAACATAGAATACGATCCTCGCCACTTGACGCAACGGATGATTTTGTATACAATATTAATAAACAACAAATATGGAGGCGCTTGATGAAAAGTGTTTCTCTTGTTTCCTTAAAGGACCAAGCTGCCGCGGCGCTGCGGCGGGAAATATACGCGGGTGAGCTGCCGGATGGTGCCGAGCTGCGGCAGGAGGATATTGCCGCGCAGCTGGGTATCAGCCGATTGCCGGTGCGCGAGGCGATGCAGCAGCTGCAAAACGAGGGGCTGCTGGAGCGCCTGCCCAACCGCCATGTGCGGGTGGTGGGGGTGACCGCCGCGCGTCTGCGGCAGAGCTTTGCCGTGCTGGCGGCTATGGAGTGCGAGTTGTTCGCGCTGGCAGACACCGCCCTGCGGGAAAAGGGGCTGCCCGACCCGGCGTGCGATGCGGAGTTCCATTTGGCAGCCGCCGAGGTGCTGGACAATCCAACGCTGTATCAGCGCTTTTTCACCCAGCGGCAAGGATTGTTGGACGCCGCGCAGGCGCTGGGGGCGGCTGAACCCGCCGCACTGATCGAGCGCAACCGCGCCATTGCCGAGGCGTTCACGGTGGGGAAGGATACCGCGCCGCACATCCGCCGTTACTATGATGATCTGACCGAACAGACCGCAAAGGAGCTTGTCGTATGAGCCTTGCACCATTAAATCCCATCCAGATGCTGCCCGCCCGCGACCGTGTGGCGGCGGCACTGCGGGAAGCTATTTTAAGCCACCAGTTTGCCGAGGGCGAAGAATTGACCCTGAAGGACACCGCCGCCCAGCTGGGCGTGTCGTCTACGCCGATCCGCGAGGCATTCCAGATGCTGGCGCGGGAGGGGCTGATCGAGCTGCGCCCCAACCGCGGAGCCATCGTGCTGGGTATGAACGAGAAGCGCTTGCGCGACCACTACGAGACCCGCGCTGCGCTGGAACGCGCCGCTGTGGTATTGGTATGCCGCAAAAAGGCAGACATTGCCCCCGTCAAGCTGGCCTACATACAGGCAGCGTCCGCGCTGGCGCAGAATGACAGCGCGGGCTACAGCGCGCAGAACCAAGCGTTCCACATGGCGATCTGGACTGCAGCCGACAACGACGCCATGAAAGAACTGCTGTCGAGTCTGTGGAACGGTCTGTCCATGGGTCACAAGGTCACGCAGGAGCACTACGCTGAAATCAGTATGAACGAGCATTACAAGATTCTGGACGCGCTGAAAGCCCGCGATGAGGTGCTGGCGGGCAATCTGATGGAATCCCACATCATGCGCAGCTTGGAAAATGTGCTGACGCATTTGAGGGCGGAGTGATTGACGGCGTAAGGAAAGCCGGATGTTCGCCCTTACAAAGGTGCAAAAACCGCCCGCGTTGTTCATCCTGCACAAAACCATAACGGCAAAATTTGCAGTTTCGACAAACTTCAAAACACCCTATTGACATTTTCGGTCATTGGGTGTATTCTCTGATTGTCGTTTGGATACATTATCAATTATCAATTATCACTCACGGCGTTTCACAGATTGGTTTGCGGCAGACCTCCTCTCCTTGCTGCCGCAAACCGCCGTATCCATCGGGGCAGCCGGAACGGCCGCCCCGTGAAAACCCGGACAGGGGCCCGTCCGGGTGATAGATTCCCCTGTGGTTTGGATACAATGTTAAATATCAAAGCAAAAAGGAGGCAACATCCAGTGAATCCCACAGTTATCACCCTCTGCTTTCTGGCATTTGCGATCATTATGTTCGTGCTGGAAAAGATTCCTCTGGGCCTGACAGCCACGATCGTTTCCGTGGGTCTGTGCGTGACCGGCGTCCTTGAACCCAAACAGGCGTTCGCCGGGTACGTCGATTCTAATGTCATCCTCTGCGTGGCTATGTTTGTGGTTGGGCAGGCGTTGTTTGAAACCGGCATGGCCAACAAAATCGGTGGTCTGGTCACCAAGTTCGCCAAATCGGAGCGTCAGCTCATCATCGCCATCATGGTCATCACCGGTCTTATGTCCGGGTTCCTGTCCAACACGGGCAGCGCGGCCGTACTCATTCCTGTGGTAGTCGGCATTGCGGCCGAGAGTGGTTACAGCCGCAGCCACCTGCTGATGCCGCTGGTTTTTGCGGCGGCACTGGGCGGCAACATCTCCATCATCGGTGCGCCGGGCAACCTGATGGGCGTCAGCGCCCTGAACGAGCTGGGCATCGAAACGAGCTTCTTTGAGTACCTGATCGTCGGCGGTCCTATGATGCTGGCGGGCATCCTCTACTTCGCCTTGTTCGGCTACAAGCTGCTGCCCAAAAACAGTGGCGCGGCATCGCTGGAGGATGACCAGTTTGCTGTCAAGGATTACTCCGACGTTCCCAAGTGGAAGCAGTATATGTCGCTGGCCGTGCTGGTCATCGCCATTCTTGCGATGGTGTTTGAAAAGCAGATCGGCATCAAGCTGCAGGTGTCCGCATCGGTTGGCGCCATCATTCTGATCCTGACCGGTGTCATCAGCGAAAAAGAGGCACTGAAGTCCATCGACCTCAAGACCGTGTTCCTTTTTGGCGGTTCGCTGGCACTGGCAACGGCGCTGGAGCATACCGGCGCGGGCAGCCTGATTGCTGATACGCTGATTGGAGCCATGGGCAACGAAGTCCACCCGCTGATCCTGCTGGTCGTCATCTTTGTCATCACCTGCACAATGACCAACTTTATGTCCAACACTGCCACCACGGCGCTGATGGTTCCCATCGCGGTGTCGCTGGCGCAGGGCTTGGGCGCAGACCCCCGCGCAGTGGTCATTGCCACGGTCATTGCAGGCAGCTGTGCCTACGCAACGCCGATCGGTATGCCCGCCAATACAATGGTTGTCGGCATCGGCGGCTACAAATTTATCGACTACGTCAAGGCAGGTCTGCCGCTGATCCTCGTCAGCTTTATCATCTGCATGGTGATCCTGCCGGTAGCGTATCCGTTCTTCCCCGCATGATCTCATAAACAAACATTTGAAATTTACATAGGAGGCATCCAATCATGACCAAAGAACAAAGTGTTGAACTCATGACCGACAAGATGGCGAAATTCGTCGCCTATGTCGGCAAGAAGCTGCCCGACGATGTCGAGGCTAAGCTGCAGGAGCTGCGTCAGCAGGAGACCACCCCGCTGGCAACCGCCATCTATGACACGATGGCGCGCAACCAGAAGCTGGCTGTTGACCTGAACCGCCCCTGCTGCCAGGACACCGGTGTGCTGCAGTTCTGGGTAAAGTGCGGCGTCAACTTCCCGCTGATGGGTGAGCTGGAGGCTCTGCTGAAGGAGGCCGTCGTCCGCGCTACCTTCGCCGCACCCCTGCGCCACAACAGCGTGGAAACCTTCGACGAAGTGAACACTAAGCGCAACGTCGGCAAGGGTACGCCCACCGTTTTCTGGGACATCGTACCCGATGACGACCACTGCGAAATCTACACCTACATGGCAGGCGGCGGCTGCACGCTGCCGGGCAAGGCGATGGTGCTGATGCCGGGCATGGGCTACGAGGGCGTGACCAAGTTCGTCCTGGACCAGATGACCAGCTACGGTCTGAACGCATGCCCCCCGCTGCTCGTCGGTGTCGGCGTGGCTACCAGCGTGGAAACCGCCGCGCTGCTCTCCAAGAAGGCGCTGATGCGCCCCTTGGGCAGCCACAACCCCAACCCGCGCGCTGCCGAGATGGAGAAGCTGCTGGAGGACGGCATCAACTCCATCGGCCTTGGTCCTCAGGGCATGGGCGGTAAGAACTCCGTCATGGGCGTGCATATCGAGAACACCGCTCGCCATCCGTCCACCATCGGCGTTGCCGTCAACGTTGGCTGCTGGAGCCACCGCCGCGGTCACGTGGTATTTGACAAAGACTTGAACGCAACTGTAACGACTCATTCGGGGGTGCAACTGTAATGGTAGAAATCAGAGACGGTAAAAAGGTTTTAGTCACGCCTGTCAGCGCCGAGGATTTGGCTGACATCAAAATTGGTGACATCGTGTATCTCGACGGCGATCTTATGACCTGCCGTGACGTGGCGCACCGCCGCCTGGTCGAGGGCGGTCGTGAGCTGCCCTACGACATCCGCAACAAGGCCATCTTCCACGCAGGTCCCATTGTCCGCCCCATTCAGGGTCAGGACGATGCCTACGAGATGGTTTCTGTCGGTCCCACCACCTCGATGCGCATGGAGAAGTTCGAGTATGAGTTCACCCAGCACACCGGTGTCCGCGTCATCGTGGGCAAGGGCGGTATGGGTCCCAACACCGAGCGCGCCTGCAAGGAGTTCGGCGCCATCCACTGCGTGTTCCCCGCCGGCTGCGCCGTTGTCGCCGCAACCGAGGTACAGCGCATTGTCGAGCATCACTGGGACGAGCTGGGTATGCCCGAAACGCTCTGGTGCTGCAAGGTCAAGGAGTTTGGTCCGCTGATCGTTTCCATCGACGCCAATGGCGACAACCTGTTCGAGAAGAACAAGGTTGACTTCAACAAAAAGAAGGACGCTGCCATCGAGGAAATCTGCAAGCACGTCAGCTTCATCAAATAAGCCATTCACTATTTCTCTATACAGCCATAAACGCACAAAGGGACACTTCGCATTCGTGCGGGGCGTCCCTTTGTGTTTCCGGGAGGAATTCTATGACCCCATTGGAGATTACTCTGCTCATTCTGCTGGCGACGATCCTTGCGTTTGTCAGCGGCAAAATCCCGTTTGCCGTCATCTCATCCGGCATCATTCTGGCGCTGATTTTAACAGGCGTAATGACCCCTGCCGAGGCGTTCGGCGGGTTTATCAACACGAACGTCGTTATGTTTGTGGCGATGTTTGTGATTGGCGCAGGGCTGACGAAAACCGTCCTCATTGACAAGGCGCAGAGCCTTGTCGTGCGCTACAAGGACAACCAGCGAATCCTGATTTTTCTGTCCTGCGCAGCGGCGGCGTTTTTGGGTGCCATCACCAGCGCCACGGCAACGGCAGCCATTATGATCCCGCTGCTGGTGGGCATTGCCAACGACATCGGCACCAGCCGCAGTAAGCTGCTGTACCCGGCGATGGCGTGCGCCAACATTGCCACCCAGATGACCTTTATGGGGCAGGGCGCCAGCAATATGGCGTGGAACGATGTTATGATGAAAGCCGGTGCGCCCAACCCGCTGCACGTCTGGGATTTTACCGTGGCGCGCATTCCAATGCTGGCAACAGCGATTTTGTACATGACCTTTGTCGGCTACAAGCTCATGCCTGATATTCCGAACGGGAAGTTCTCGGATGGCGCATCGGGGCAGACCGGCAGCGAAAAAATCAGCCCCGCCAAGCAAAAGCTGGCTATGATCATCATTCTGGCAACGATTGCCCTGATGCTGCTGGAAAATGTCATCGGCATCAAAATGTACCTGACCGCCTGCCTTGGCGCAGTGCTGCTGGTGCTGACGGGCGTACTGAACGAGAAGGAGGCGCTGGCATCCATCCACCAGCCGACGATCTTCCTGTTTGCGGGCGTGCTGGCGCTGTCCGATGCCATCCAGAAAACAGGCGCCGGCGATGTTGTGGCGGATTGGATGATCAAAATCCTGGGCGGTACGACGAATACCTACTTGATTATGGCTGTATTCTTCCTTGTGCCGTTTGTGCTGACGCAGGTCATGTCGAACCTTGCCACGCTGACGATTTTTATTCCTCTCGTCACATCTGCCTGTCTTAAGATGGGGCTTGACCCGCGTGCTGCCGTGGTGGGTGTTATCACCGCCAGTTGCATTTCCATTATGACCCCGATGGCCGCGCCCTGCCAGATCATGATCATCGAGCCGGGCGGGTATAAGCTGAAGGACTACTTAAAATGCGGCACACCCTTGGCGGCGTTGCTCTGCATGATGTCCATCCTTGTGCTGCCGATGATGTTCCCGCTGTATTATCTGCAATGATATTAGGGCAACACCGCACAATTCCCGCCTAACGGCTTAAGCAACGCTCCGGCGGATCTCTGCGCCAAGAGCCGCCGCAAGCGGCGGTTGCGCTCCGAAGCGCCTCGCTGCGGCTCGGTGTGCGGCACGGCATCTGCGTTGCCAAAATGCTCGATAATGTCAGGTTGCGGTACCCGCATCGTGCTTCGGTTCGTGGTATACTAAACAAACAGATTTATTCTGTATAGCACCTTTACAACTGAATACACAGCATAACAGGTACTTTACTTTCCCGGTGGGGCGCACAGCAAGGTCAAGGCAGACCATAACCCGCGACTGGGGAGAGGGCATAATGATACTCCTGCTGCCCCACGCGTCAGATGGGGTGACCGCGCAGGGGTTGGAATCAGTAAGATCCTTGCAGAGTCAGTGTACGGTCGTCGTCAGCGGCTTGCCTGTTATGTTTCTAAGTCTAGGGGCAAGCGGCAAATTAGACATTTTTCTTCAGCATTTATTTTGATGTACACGGTTTCTTTTATTATTTACATAACCGTGTGATTGACGCCAGTATGCGTATTATTTGATTTTTATTGAATTTACATCAAGATTTGCGGGGAAAGTGTACCCTTACGCCCGGATAGAGCAGAGAAAATATATAAGAGCCCGGAGGACCTTACCAAATCGGTAAGGTTCGCCGGGCTCTTTTTTCTCCCCCGGAAAGTGTATTCAAGAGGGTTATACAGAATAACGATACAGCACGGAAAGGTAGTGAACTTATGATTAGACCAATTCTGAGAGATTGTGTGAAATACGCACGCGGACCGCCGAAGTGAATCAGTTCTGATTCACTTCCAAATCTCGCCCAAACAAGCCCTGTGTGGGGCAGATACTCCGCGTCGCACACGGACGCGACATCACCCGCAAACCCGCCGTTTGGCGCGTTTGTGGGGCTGTGGGTCGGCGTGAGCCGTACAACTTAACACTAGAGAGTAAAACTTACTACACACAAAAAGACGATAGTATGAGATAATAGATGTATACCAAACAAGAAAGGATGATGTGAATGACTTCCACAAGATTACCGAAAAGCATTACTGCTGGCGCACTGCTTGCAACGCCGATTCCGCCTGTAAAATGGATTATCCCCGGTCTGCTCCCAGCCGGTCTTGCGTTGTTTGCCGGCCCCAGCAAGGCGGGCAAAAGCTGGCTGACACTGTGGCTCTGCTTGCAGATTTTGCAGGGAAAATCTGTGTGGGGGCGTGAAATAGAACCGAGAACCGTGCTGTATTTCTCGCTGGAAGATACACTGAGTCGTCTGCAAGAACGCCTTTACCAGCTTGTCGATGCAGAAGAAGACCCGGAACGGCTCATTCTGCAGACGGAAAGTCACGGAATTGGGCAGGGATTGGAGGAACAAATCGTCAGTTTCATCCATACTTACCCCGATATTAGCCTCATTGTCATCGATACTTTGCAAAAGGTACGAAAAAGCGACCAGAATGGTAGTATGTATGCCAATGATTACAAGGATATCGGTGCATTAAAGGAGCTTGCCGATAAGTACGGCATTTGCATCCTGCTGGTGCATCATTTGCGTAAGCAATCATCGTCAGACCCCTACGACCAAATTTCCGGCTCAACCGGCATTATGGGTGTGGCAGATACGACATGGCTTATGCATCGTCAGCGCATGAGTAAAACCGCGACAATTCGTGTAATTGGACGTGATATGGACGAGAAAATGCTGCATATCCGCGAAGAAAACTGCGTCTGGACGTTGGATGAGGAAGGAACCGCAGAACAGCAGGCGTTGAAAGCTATTCCTGACTACCTTTGGAAAGTTGCAGACTACATTGACTCGGTTGGAAAATGGCAGGGCACAGCTACGGAATTGCTTGTTGCAGCGAATATTTCTGATGTAAAGCCTAACCAGTTCACCCGGAAGATGGCGCATTATGCCCGCGATATATTCAGCCCTCGCGGTATCGAGTATAAGTGCACCCGCACGGAGCAAAAACGTCTGTTTGAGTTCTTCCATGACGATGCTGACGGTGATGACGATGATATTGATATATCGGAGTTGTTCCACTGGGGTATCCCATAAACATCGTCATCATCGTCAGCATCGTCATTAAGGTCGCTTGAGGGAAGCAAGCATGGGCGAAGTGTTGCCACAGGGCAATCCGCCGAAAAGCCTACAGGGCCAGCCCCGAACCCCTGTGAGGCTGCGGGCGCATGAGAAAGCGCAGTGTTGGAATCAATGTCCGCGTCAGCGTCACGGAGAAACGAAAAATGACGCTGATGGCAAAACGGTGCGGGCTATCTCTCTCGGAATACTTACGCCAGCGGGCGCTGGGATATGAACCGGGCGGACACCCGCCTAAGGAGGTATTTGATGTGCTGGATCAACATACAAACAATAAAACCCGCAGCCGAGATTCTTCTCACCAGCGATAAGGAGGTACAATGGCTTACATCAAGAAAAAATCCGAACGAAAATTCAAAATCACCGTCTGCAACGGCTATAAGGTCAATGGGCAGAAACGGATGAAAGCGCAGACCATCACTGTGCCATCATCCGTGCCAAAGCGCGGCATTCAGCAGTATGTCATGGCTGAAGCGGAACGCATCGAGAAAAAGTTCAAGTATGGTGTTGAGGAAAGCGACCAGACCCACTTTGAGCAGTACGCCGAAAATTGGCTCAAACGGCAGAAACCGTTTTTCAAAGCTACTACCTACGCAGGCTATAAGAGAAGCCTTGATATTGTTTATCCGCTGATTGGCGGTATTCCGCTTGCAAAGCTGCTCCCCATGACCCTAGAGGAAATGTGTGAGGAGCTGCGCAAGCGCCCGGGGCGTAGTGGAAATTGCATCAAGGAAACTACTGTGCAGAAATATCTGGAAACGGTTTCATCGGTGCTGGAAGATGCCAAGAAAAATGACATCATTCCATTCAATCCGGCGCACCGTGTCCGCAAGAAGCATTTTGAGAAGGAGGTGCAGCATATTCCGCAGAAATATGAAATGGGTAAACTGATGCGGGCAATTCAGAACGAACCGATTCTGTATCGCGCCTATTATACCTTGGCCATCACAACCGGTCTGCGGCGTGGGGAACTGTGCGCCCTGCAATGGCGGGACATAACCGGTGCTTGTGAACTGACCGTCCGCCGTTCCCGCAGCTGCGCATCTGGGCAGATTGTTGAGAGTGACACCAAGAGTCATCGGGAACGGATTGTAACCATTCCGCTGGGGCTATGGAAACTTCTTATGGCGCTGCGACAGCAGCAGGTGCTGCATAGCGGCGTTCCGGATAGAGAACAGCCGATTTTTACTGACCCCGACGGTCATGTGCCGCACCCGGATTCTTTTACACGGCATCTGCGCAAGCTGTATAAAAAGTGCGGGTTGCCAGAGGAATACCATCTGCATACGCTGCGGCATTTCTACGCAACCTATCTGCTACAGGAAGGCACTAGCAAACAGGTGGCGGCATCCCTGCTTGGTCATGGGATACGGCGTTCTTGGAACGCACCTACTGCCACCCGCAGGATGTGGCGAAGCGTCAGGCGGCAAACCTGATGCAAGATTTGCTGAACAGCCAAAATCCGTGCTATGTTGCATTTATGAAAAATAAGAATAGAAAAGCCAAGAAAGCAGGTTAAATAACCAGCGGCACCGTCAGCAATGGCGGTGCCGTTTTTGTCAGTAATAGGTAGAATTTTGGACGAAAGATTGTTGGGTGTGGTGATAGCTTTCTGTCGCAGTTGTCGGTATGCTTTGTAGTACCGTAGGTCAATAAAACATACAAAGGAGTGTTGAAAACAATGGCATCTATCAGAAAACGCGGCAGTAACAGCTATTTGATTGTGGTATCTCGTGGGTATGACTACGAAGGCAATAGACTGAAATCTGTGCAGAAAACCGTCAAGCCACCCAAGGAGTACACACCCAAACAGGCAGAGAAATGGGTAAAGGAACAGGCAATTCTATTTGAACGCGAGGTACAGCATACGCCGGAACCCATCAACCGCAGCATTACGCTGGCAAAGTACATCGAGCATTGGGCGGCTGATGTTGGACCGAAGAAGCTGGCGGACTCTACATACCAACGAGATTTGCAGGATATTCGCAGAATCTTGCCAGCACTGGGCAACTATAAGCTGACGGATTTGCGCAAGGAAGTCATCCGAGATTTTTACGAAGAAATGCGGCACAGCCCGCGTCTGGACGGCAGAGGAAATCTATCCGAGAAGTCGGTCGAAGGCTTACACAACACGCTGTGTGGCATCCTATCGGCGGCTGTGGACGAGGGATACCTTACTCACAATCCCGCATGGAGATGTTACAAACCGAAAGGACAAAAGAAAGAGCGCTCGGTAGCTGACGAGGAAACCGTCAAAAAGCTGATTACAGCGTTTGAAGGTCAGAGTATGAAGTACGAAACCTATTTCAAGCTGGTGCTGGCTACAGGGTTACGCCGAGGTGAAGCCTGTGGACTGAAATGGAGTGACATTAACTGGCGCAAGCGGACGATTCATGTACAACGCGGAGTCGTGAAGTTGAGCCATCAGGAATCTATTACAAAAGACCCTAAAACTTCTAGCGGCGACAGAATGGTATATCTGAGCAAAGAGATGTGCCAACTGCTCAAGGCGTGGCGGAAAGAATGCGAGTGGGATAGGCACCAGACCGCGAACGAAACCGTATCTGAAGATGATTACTTATTCCGCCAGCCGAACGGAAAGCCTATGTGTCCCAGTACATTCACATATAGATTTAAACTGATTCTGAAAGCAAATAATCTGCCGCTGGATTTGAATGTGCATAGCTTGCGCCACACCAATGCCAGCCTGCTGATTGCGCAGGGCGTGGACGTGCGCACGGTGGCTAGTCTATTGGGTCATGCGCAGGCAAGTACAACGCTGGATATTTACGCCCACGCCTTTGACAAGAACAAGCGAAAGGCACAAGAGAAACTCGGAAAGGCGATTGGATTATGATGAGAAAAATCAAGCTGACCCGTGCGAACAAAAGTATTCTTCTGAAAGCACTTGCACCTTACTATTACCAGCAAAGGGCGCTTGGGCATAGCACAGAGAAACCGGGGCGACTGATACTGAAAATCAATGCTCTCCCAGCCGATAAAAGAGCAAGTTTCTCTGTAGAAGAAATTCACCTTATGCGAATCACTATAAACAGGCTGAGGAACGAGCGTCTAGGAAAAGGGCAGTACACCGATGCGGCAGACGATATGCTGCTAAAATTATTCTGAAAATCAAACACTAACAAAAACAAAAAACCTCATTGCAAAAAATACATCGCAATGAGGTTTTCTGGTGCGACCGGGAGGATTCGAACCTCTGGCCTTCCGGGTCGGAGCCGAACGCTCTATCCAGCTGAGCTACGATCGCTTATGTATGAAAAACGCCGTTACAGCGTATTTCAATCTTGTAAAGTAGTCAATTTCCAATAGTGGTCAATTCGTGGTCTGACTACCGTTGACCACCGCGTTTTTGCGAGAACAAATCACGATGCATCGCGCAAAATAAGGTTAAAAACCTGTCATGCCGCAGTTGTCGGAGGGCAGTGCTCTATCCAGCTGAGCTACGGACGCAGGTTTATGAATTACTGTCAAACAAAGCCAAGGCCCCGAATGCCTTTATAGTATACCAAATCCGGGAGCAAAATGCAAATGTTTTCTTGAAAAATCTCGTGTCATATTCTAATCTGCATTCTAATCTGCCGGGGACATACCATTTTGAAAAAGCAGCGCTTCGCCCTGAAGCCTATGCCCATCGTTAGGGCTATGCCGGCGGCTGGCTTTTTGCCCCGCAGATCACACCTGCCCATGCCGGTCTGATCTTCTACCCGGGCGGCAGGGTTGAGTGCACGGCCTACGCGCCGCTGCTGCATGAACTGGCGGTGGACGGTATGCTTTTATATTGATTTATAAAAACAGGAAAATTCTGTGCACTCTGGCAGAGGACGGCACAAAAAAGACCCGGCATCCGCAGCAGGCGGGAGCCGGGCAGGGAAGTCAATCCTAGAGGGATTCCTCTAAGATGGCAACACAGCGCTTCATCGAAGCGTCAAATTCGTCGTCGTTATTATTCTGGAACAAAATCAGATTGTCCTTGTGCTGCGGGTCGGCGAGGTTCTCCGGGATGGCAAAGTTGCACCGGCGCAGATACTCATCCCAGTGAGCCAGCTTCCAGGTGTCGCGGTCCGAGTTGCGCTCGATCATTCGCTGGTGGACGACCTCGGGCGAGGTTTCGACCCAGATGACGGCCAGCGTCGCGCCCTTGGCGGCCAGCTTGGCCTTCAGGTCTGCGATAAAGGCGTTGTCGCGCACCTCCTGGGTGAACGGCGCATTGATCAGGACAATATCGTCGTAGTCCAGTGCCTCCATGGCCAGGGCCAGAACGCAGTCATACTCATAATCGCGGATGTTCTGCTGGAAAAACGCGCTGCTGCGGTCATACGGTTGCCCGGCAACCTTGAAGATCTGCTTGGAGAGGACGATGAGCGTGTCCTTGTCGAGGTAGACAACGTGCTTTAAATTTTTAGCCAGCGCCTTTGCCACGTAGGTCTTGCCGCAGGCGGGCGGGGAGGTGACAAGGATGAGTTTTTTCTCCATGAGGAACCCTTCTCTATGTTAAACATTACACGCTTTGCGTATGATTGTATTATACGACAATAATTTAACATAGTCAACGAACCAATCCGCAAAAAGGACAGAATACCCGTTCTGTACGAAGAAGTGCGCGGTTTACAGTGGAAAGCAGAGCAAAACGCATGGACATTTGTGCGCAGTCTGCACGATTGGTGCGCAAAGAAAAAGCGCGGCCCATTGAAAAGGCCGTGCTTGAAGTTATGAGGTGTAGAGATTGCAGGGGCGAACCAAGTTCGCCCGCGGCAGGGGGCAGTGATTGCGTCGCACCTGCAAGCTGTTTCCGATAGGTACGGCACATCAATCCCTGCGCAGCCTCCTGCCCAGCAGATAATATCCGGCCCAGTCCAGCTTGCCGAACAGGGGAGAGCCGGTCCGTCTGGCCTCGGCCATGACCCAGACAAGGCGGATGCTGCGCCAGCGGCAGGGCAGGTAGTAGGCGCTGTAGCAGCCCTCAATGCGCATCCGCTCCAAAAGGGCATGCAGCCACGGGCTGCGCAGGGCGGCATAAGCCTTGTCCCGGCGCACGGCCCTGCGCTTGGCGGGGTCGCGGCGCAGGATGTCTGCCACGCCCTCGGCGTAAACGGTCAGCTCGGCGCGGTGCAGGGGGCGCATATCCTCCTGCGGGCAGTGCGCCGCGTAGCACGCCTTGTTCAGTCGGGCAAAATGCTCGGGCCAGATCTTGCAGTAGTCGGTGTGGTATTTCGTCGAGAGTGTTCCCTCGCGGCTGCAATCGTAAAACGTCAGCGGTGCGGTCAGGATAGTGTAGGCAAAATCGGGGTCAGTCCTGCCCAGCAGGTCGATATAATCCAATACAAATTGTAAATCTTCACCTAAAGTATACTGTCTGTCAAATGCCAGCTGCTGTGCCGACGCGGTGCGGTAGAGCTTATTCCACGGCATAGCCAGCAGACAGTCAAGCCAAAGCCGCGCCAGCCTATTCTGCGGGCGGGTGGCAGTATCCGAAGTTACCGCTGCAGCGTCCTGCTCGTCAGTGGTGTAGTGCCAGAGCACAAAGCTCTGCGGCGCAGTGTTCTGGGCGTCAAGCGCCGCCTGCAAAGCGCCGGGGCGCAGCGCGTCATCTGCGTCGAGAAAGACAAGGTACTCGCTGTCCGCTGCAGCCAGTCCGGCGTTGCGCGCGGCGGACACGCCGCGGTTCTCCTGATGCAAAACCGTCACGCGGGGGTCTCTGGCGGCCCAGACGTCGCACAGACCGCCGCTTTCGTCGGGGCTGCCGTCGTCCACGAGAATACAGTGCAGCCCGCCTGCGACATGCTGGGCCAGAACGCTGGCCACACAGCGGTCCAGTGTCGCAGCGGCCTTGTAGACCGGCACGATCACGCAGAGGGTCGGCTTGCTCACTGGGCACCTCCGTTTTCCGTCACATCGCGCACGATGCGCACAAATTCCTCATAGTAATGCGCGGTGGAAAACTCCCTGCCGCGCGCCGCGCCCGCCGCGCCCATCTCGGTGCAGAGGGCCGGGTGCTCGTACAGCATACGGATGCTCCACGCAAGCTGGTCGGTCACAGTGTCGCCGCGCTCCACCAGCACGGCCTGGCTGCCGGCCAGATACTCCGGCATACCGCCGCTGCGGGTCGCCAGCACGGGGCGTCCGCAGGCCATCGCCTCCACGGCCACAAGGCCCGCGGCCTCCTCCACCAGCGTGGGCACGCAGCACAGGTCGGCCAGGCGGTAGTAGTCGGGCAGGTCCTCATTGGGGATGTAGCCCGTGAACTGTACGCGGTTGCCCAGACTCTTGGCCTGCTGCTCCAATTTGCGCTGGAACGCGCTTTGCTGGGTGCGGGCGAAGAAGGGGCTGCCCACGATCAGCAGCTTGATGTGCGGCTCATGCAGCGCGGCAATGGCCTCCATCAGCTTATGGATGCCCTTGTCCGGGTCGAGCCGCCCGCAGTAGAGCACGACGAAATCCTTGTCGGTAAAGCCGAGCTGCGCGCGCAGCGTTTTGGATGCCGGGCCGGGGCAGAAACGGGCCGTGTCAATGCAGTTGTGCAGAATGTAAGCCCGCTGCGGGTCAAGGGTGCTGGATTGCAGGTAATCCTCGCGGATAAAATCGCTCAGCGCCAGCACGCCGCCGTAGATGTCGTCCATCACGGGGGTGCAGGTCGTCTGGCCGTGCAGGTGCGCCAGACAGCGTTTGCGGCCAAACATGCGGCTGATGGCGCTGCACTGGGTCAGGTTTCCGCCCTCGGCCACGATCAGGTCGGGTGGTGGCAGCTCCAGTGCCAGCGAGAGCTGGACCTTCTGGTACCACGGGTCATAGGGCGCGGCGATCCCGGCGCACCGCTCCAGAAAGACCATCGGCCAGTAGCGGCGGTGGCCGCCCGGGCGGTTGATGTAGAGCATCTTCGTATGCTGCCAGCCCTCGGCGGCGCGGCGGGCGGCATCGTCGGTGACACTGGCGCACAGCAAATCAAGCTGCCCCTGCTTCTCGTTCTCGCGGATCAGGTGGGTCAGCAGCGTCTCCACCGCGCCGCCCTGCACCGCGGGGACCGGCAGATCCGGCGGCGGCACCAGCAGCACGCGGGGACGTCTTTCCTTGTCTAGCTTCAATAACGCCAATGTGGGCTCCTTAGAATGTGGATTTTGAACAAAAATACCGCCGCGCACGTAGGGGCCGGGCATGCCCGGCCCGCGGCTTCACGTCAGAGGGCGCTTTTGGGCAGGCTGCGGGCCGGACATGTCCGGCCCCTACAGAGCAATGGACTTATTTGATCGGGCACAAACTCTGTGCGCTCATCATCGACCAGCGGGCGGCGCTCAGCTTCTCGGTCATCTTCATGTTGCGGCAGTTGGGCAGGTAGCTGATGAGCCCCTGCATCAAAAACTGCTCCTTGCTGATGGCCTTGACCAGCTCGGGCGTCGGGTACTGGCGAACCTTCGCACAGAGGAACAGATACCGCCGCCAGCAGGCCGCATAGGCCGCGTCGATGACCGCGCGGTCTGCGTGGTTCTCAACATAAAAGCGATAGCGGTCCGCCAGACCATCCACGGCGTCGAACGCCTCCGGGCGTATGTTCGTGCGGCAGATGCTGCCGTTGCGCAGGCGGTAGTGATAGAGCGGCTTGTCGATGCAGACGACCTTGTCGCAGCGCCAGAACAGGCGGTGTGCAACGAAATCATCCTCATGCAGGCGGCCTTCGGGGTAATGCAGCAGTTTCCAGACCTCGGCGCGGTACATCTTGTTCCACGCGACGGTGTAGACCGTGCCGTAAGGGGTGTAGAACTCGTTCAGCAGGTCTTTGCCGCAGAAAACACCCTCCTGCGTGGGGCGTGTGAAGTAGGCCGGGTCGCAGCTCTTGCCGTCCTCCTGCACGTCCTCGACAGAGCAGAGGGACATATAGGCGTCGTGCTCCTCGCAGGCGTCGTACAGCGTCTGCAAAAAGCGCGGCAGAACGACATCATCGGAGTCAATAAAGGAATAATAGCGGCCCTTGGCGGCGTCGATGCCGGCGTTGCGCGCGGCAGACAGGCCCTGGTTCTCCTGATGGATGACCCGCACGCGCTCATCACGGGCGGCGTACTTGTCGCAGACCTCTCCGCAGCCGTCGGTGGAGCCGTCGTCGATGAGAAGCACCTCGATGGGCACATTGATCTTCTGGGCCAGAATGCTCTCGATGCACTCGGCCAGGTAGGGCTTCGTGTTGTAAATCGGCACGATTACACTGATCGCGATATGTTCCATAATTTATTTCCCCTTCCTCGTATGCAGGCGTCCCCAGGCAGCCGCTGCGCCGTAGGTCAGCGTGGGGCTGGCGCAGAACGCGGCAGCCCGCAGCTTCTCGCCCAGCGGCAGGTATTTGCTTGCCAGTATGTCGGGCAAAATGGCATCCAAATGCTTTTTGTGCGCCATAAACTTTGGCCTGACCTCGGGCAGGTTGCCCGCCGTATCGGACTGGCACCAGAACTGGTAAAAGATCTTCCAGTACCGCACAACGGCCCAGTCGTAGTACTCCTCGCGCCCGGGACGGGCCGAGAAGTATTGCAGCCACTCCCAGTACATCCGCAGGTCGTCGGTCTTGCGCGGCGGAAAGCCAGCCGTTGTGATCTGCCCGGCGCGGGTGCGGTAATGGTAAAGCACATCGGTCAGGCAGTTGCAGCGCTCACCCTCAAATACACGGTGCAGCACGCTGGCATCGTCACCAAAAAGCATCGTCTCATCGTAATGAATGCCCTTTTCCTTAAACAACCGCGCGTCGAACAGCTTGTTCCAGCTTAAAGGTCCGTAAAAGCTGCCGGTCTGGAACGCCTCGAGCAAAAGCTCCTGCGCATCGCGCACGCCGCCCTGACGGATCGTGACCATGCGGCCTTCAATTTTTTTGCCGTCGGCGTCGATGCAGTCGCCCGCGCAGGCGGCCAGCCGCACGCCATCGACCTGCACGGCGCTGTACAGCGTTGCAAACATGGTCGGTTCTATCAAATCATCGGAATCGACCATGCCGATGTAGTCGCCGCGGGCGTTGTCCAGCCCGGTGTTGCGGGCGTGGGCCGGGCCGCCGTTCGGCTGGTGGAACACACGGATGCGGGCATCCTCCTGTGCCAGCGCGTCGCAGACCGCGGCGGAGCCGTCGTGGCTGCCGTCATCGACAAGCAGCAGCTCAAAGTCGGTGAACGTCTGGGCCAGAATGCTCTCCACAGCCGGGCGCAGGTACGGCCCCGTGTTGTAGACTGTGGAGATTATGCTGATTTTGGGATGGTCGGACATAGGCTTTTCCTTATATAAATGAAGAAACTTCTCGGCCCCTCTGCGAGGGGACTCCCGCCGCAGCGGGTGGGGGAGAGAGCCTTGCGGCAATCCGAAGCATTTCGGGCTGTGGCAAGGTTCAACCCCTCCGGCCCTGCGGGCCACCTCCCCTGCTAGGGGAGGCAAGAGGCGGTGTCACAATAAATTTTGCTTCGCTATCGTATACCCGGCCAGCAGCCCCGGCCAATTGCACGCCACGCCAATGCGGTACGGCACGGCCAGAAGCCTGTTCGGGTCATTCCGCAGGCGTTCCCGCAGGGCTTTGCGGGCGGCGGGGTCGGCTAAAATTTCAGCAAACAGCGCGCGGCGCTCTGCATAGGACAGCGTGCCCTTACAGCCGGTCAGCAGACCGTACTGGTTCAGGCAGGCCCGCAGACGGCTCGCGGCCTCATAGGGGGCCGGGTCGATGCCGTTTTGCCGCAGCAAATCGGCCAGCGCCGGGCGGGTCACGCGCTCGGCGTCCAGCAAGTCCCCCCGCAGGCGGCGGGACAGACTGCCGGCCTCGGTATCATACTGCTTATAGTATACACCATCCAGACAATAAATGGCAGAGGTATTCTGTAAAAATTGTATGTTAAACAGCACGTCTTCGTTGATGGCAAGGCGCGCATCAAACCGCACCGCCCCGATGGCCGCGCGGCGGAACAGCTTGGGGTAGGGCGCGGCCAGCAGCCCCGTGTCAAACAGCAGGGGGGAGAGCGCACTGCCGAGAGCCTGTAAGTCCGGGCAGAACCCCGCGGGCAGGTAGTCGGTGGGCTTGACCGCACCGCCGCTTTCCCGCGTAAGGCCGAACAAAATCATGTCGGCGTCGGTGGTCAGGGCATCCAGCGCGGCCCACAGACCGGGTAAAAGAGCATCGTCGGCATCCAAAAACAGCACCCAGTCCCCGTGCGCGGCGTCCAGCCCGGTATTGCGGGCCGCACCCGCGCCGCCGTTTGCACGATGCAGCGCCCTGACGCGCGGGTCAGCGGCTGCCAATTCGTCACAGAGCGCGCCCGTGTCGTCGGGGCTGCCGTCGTCGACGAGCAGGACCTCCAAATCGGCGGGCGCACCGGTCAGGGCGCTGTCCACCGCGCGGCGCAGCGTGGCCGCGGCTCTGTAGCAGGGGATGATGGCGGAAATGCTCACGGGTGCTCCTCCTGCAAAATGCTTTCGTAGATGTGCAGTAAATCAGCGGCATTGCGGGCCGCATCATGGGTCTGCAGTGCGCGGGCACGGGCCGCCCGGCCCATGGACGTACCGCCGTCGGGGCTGTGCAGCACCTGCAAAACGGCGCGGGCCAGCGCGTCGGCGTCCAGCGCATCGCCGTACAAAAGACCCTCGGTGCCGTTCGCCAGCATCGAAGGAATACCGCCCACGGCGCTGGCGACGCAGGGCAGACCCAGCAGCATGGCCTCGCCTAAGCTGTTGGGGCTGTTCTCGCAGCCGGACGGCAGCAAAAAGACGTCTGCCTCCAGATACGCCTGCCGCATGGCCGCGGCATCCAGCGGCCCGGTGTAGCGGATGTGCTCCGTCACGCCCAGCTGTGCGGCCAGCCGCTTGCAGTAGAGCTTGTAGGGGAACATTCGGTCAATGACCGGGCGCAGCAGCGGGCCCTTGTCCAGCGGCGGCCAGCCCGCAATGCGCAGCTCGGCGTCACCGTACTCGGCCAACACGGCAGGCAGCGCCTTGATGACGGTGTGCAGGTTTTTCAGCGGGTAGTTGCCCTGGGGCAGCAGCAGCACCGGCGCGGCGGCAAAGTCCCGCGCATGCCACAGCGTACCCGTATAAAACAGCGGACGCAGTGTCTCGTTGCAGGGGTAGTAGCGGGCGTGGGGGGCCAGCGCGGCGCAGGCGGCGCGGTCAAACGCCGTGCGGCCCGTCACATAGCGGGCGTCGGCCAGCGCTGCGGCCTCCTTTGCGGCCAGTGCGTCAAAGCTCGCCTGCATATTGTCGAGCAGCTCGCCGGGAATGATTTTATCAATGGCGTGCCACAGCGCACCGGAACGGCGGTATTTTTCGGGCACGCCGTCGCAGAGGTGCGCGGCGCAGTCCCGCATAACGCCCTGTACGCTGAACAGCACGGGCAAGCCTGATGCGCGGGCAGCGTCGGCCATGACGGCGGCGGGGTCAAACTCGGTGCCCCATATATGCACAAGGTCGGGGCGCTCGGCCTGCAAAAGCGGCGCAAAGGCGGCAGTGTCGCGCACGACGCGGTAATGCACGCCGTCCGCGGTGCCGTCGGCATCCTCTTTGCCCACGCAGAGCACGGTCAGGTGCAGATCGGGGCAGGCGCGCAGCGCGGCCAGCTGCCCGGTCAGCCAGCTGCCGCTGACATCGCTGGCTCCGGCCAGCCCGCAGGCAGCCGCCGCCTGCGGCAGGGTGGTTCTGACAAGCCAAAGAATGTGCATAGGGACTCCTTTATTTCCGGTTGGCACGCTGACTTTGCCGGGTCGAGCTTGTAGGGGCGAACATTGTTCGCCCGCCAACCTGACGCAGCAGCGCTCTTTCGGGATGGTTTCTCACGCGGCAAACGGGCACGGGCGAACACTGTTCGCCCCTACAGAGCAATTTTTTGATGGTCTGTGGCTGTCACGCAGCAGACCGCTCACAACCACTTTAAAAACTCCTCCGCGACCTTCTCCGGGGTGAACTCGGGGTAGAGCCTTGCCGTCTGGGCAAAGGGCAGGGCATGACCCTGTACATTGTGCAGCCAGCTGTGCAGCTTTGCCACGGTGCCCGGCGTGACGCCGTCCTTCCGGTACAGAACCAGCGCCAGCGGGTAGCGCGCCAGATAGGGCAGGGTGGAGTCGTTCTCGCTCACAGCCAGATGCAGTACCGGCTTGCCGGTGGCAAAATAGCCAAACAGCTTGCTGGGCATCTGGTTGTCATAGGTGTTGCCCAGACTGACGAGCACGTCGGCGCGGTTTTCCAGCGCGGCGGCCTCGTCGGGCGGCAGAAGGCCGGGACGCACAAATTTTGCACCCAGAACACGGGCTGTCTCGTCGGCGTCGGCGGCAAAGCGCTCCCAGCCGCCGCCCGCCATCGTCAGTGTCACAGCGTCGTCGTGCAGTGCGCGGAACAGCGCCAGTGCAAAGCCGGGCTCCCGCATGCCGGGGTGCAGGCTGCCGCAGAAAACACACTGTATATCGTCGTGTTCCACCGGCTCCATGACCCGCGGCAGCAGCGTTGGAAAGCCCAGAACGTGTACCTTTTCCCGCCACGGGGCCAGCGGGGCGCCGTCGGCGTAGTCGGGCAGGGCCTGCGGCGTGACGAAGGTCCCGTCCAGCGCGTCCAGCAGCTGCCCCTCCCGCGCAAAGCCGCCCGGGGCTGTGTAGTCCCGGTTGGAGGCATAGGGATCCAGCTGCCACAAAAATTTCTTCCCGCGGATGGCGGCAGCTTCCAGCGCAAACGCCGTGCGGTAGGGCGCACAGACGGCACAGACTGCGTCAAAGTGAAATTCCGCGTCCAGCCGCTCGATTTCCCGCTGGCTGTCCACGGTGCGGCGGGGCTGCTTCAGCACCAGCTGGCGGAACGCCGCCGCCGCTGCTGCGGGGTGTGCAGCCAGCCGGGCCAGCCGCAGCGGCACCGGCGTGCCGCCCTTTTGGCCGTTTTCCAGCGCCTCGTTCATCTGGCGTTCATCGGCAAAGGCCAGCAGGTGCTGCATGGCCCCCTCCGGCGGGGCGGGCGGGGTGTGCAGGCCGTCCCAGAGGGTCAAAATATGTACGGTATGGTCGCGGCGAAGCAGCTGCTCCGCCAGCCGAAAGCCCATCAGGGCGTTGGCGCTGGCGGGGTTCTCCACCCGGTCCAGTACAAGTAAAATGCGCATTATTGTCGGTCCTTCAAGAAATTTCGGCACGCCCACTGCCAGAGCCGCGGCATGTGCAGCGTCAGCCAGGCCGAAAAACGGATGCTCCGGGGCAGCAGCGGATTGCGCCCCAGCTGCGGGTCGTCGGCCCCCGCGGCAATGCCGATCTTCAGCTCGTTCAGTTGGACGCGGTAGTCTGCGGCGTTGGCACGGCGCAGGATCATGCTGGCCAGATAGACGAGCTTTTCATAGTAAAAGGCGTTCACACTCTGCTGCATTTCGGCGGGGGCCGTGGCGCGGATCTCCGCAGCGGCGCGGCGCTGGTCGTCGATGCTCTGCGGCGGCAGGGCGCGGTGGCTGGCGCTGGCCGCGTGCTGGCGGTAGTGATAGCCTGCAAAATCGCAGAACGCACACCCCGGAGCAACTAAAAATGCACGCCAGTTCGCCAATAGATCCTCGTTATAGGCCAGCCCGTTGTCGAGCATCTCCTCGGTCAGCAGGTCGGCGGAGAACAGCTTGTTCCACAGGCCGTAATCCACGGCGTGGTCATGCAGCAGCGCGTCCAGATGGGCGGGGCTTCGCAGGATCTTGCTGTTGCAGGGCGCGGGCGCGTCGGCGGGCACGGTGTCGGTAAAGGTATCGTACCGGCAGCAGGCCAGCGGCAGCCCGCTGTTCGTCACCGCCGCATACAGCGTGTCCAGAAACTCAGGGTGGTACAAATCGTCCGCGTCGCAGAACGCAAACCATTTGGCCCCCAGCGCCCGCCCCTCGCGCACACCCGCCGTGCGGGCCGCGCAGACACCGCTGTTGGTCTGGTGCAGCGCCACAAAGCGCTGGTCGCCCGCCGCGATGGCATCGCAGAGCGCGGGGGAGTCGTCGGTGGAGCCGTCTTCCACCAGAATGCACCGGAAACCGTCAAATTTCTGGGCAGCAATCGCGTCGGTGCAGGCGGTCAGGAACGCCGCCGCATTATGTACAGGTACGATGACAGCGATCTCACAGGGCTTCATGGCGTCACCTCGGCATAACGGCGCAGGTAAAAGGCTTGCAGGACCTCGGCGCTCGTGTGGATGTCATATCCGGCCTTAATGGCCTTCTCCCGCGCCTGCGGGTCGCGGCGGAAGGAGGCCGCCGCAATTGTGTTTGCCCACGCGGCGGTGTCGTTCAGCGGCAGGAATTTTACCCTGTCGCTGAACGCCGCGCCGCGGTCCACCGTGTCGGCCACAAAGCAGGGCAGACCCGCGGTCTGCGCCTCCACCAGCACGACGGGCAGACCCTCGAAAAGGCTGGGCAGCAAAAAGGCGTCCATCGCGTCGTAAAAGCTCTGGATGTTGCTGCGCACGCCCGCAAAAATCACACTGTCGCCAAGGCCGAGCTCAGCGGCCAGCGTCTGCATTTTTTCCACGTAGGCGGGGTCGCCGCCGCCCAGAAGCACCAGCCGTGCTTTGGGCAGGCGGGTGCGCACGGCGGCAAAAATTTTGAGCAGTCCCGGGTGGTTCTTCTGGTCGGAGAACCGCCCCACATGGCCGAACAGGATTTCCTGATCGGTCACACCCAGCTCACCGCGCAAAAGCGCACGGCGCTGCGGGTCGCGGGCGGCAAACCGCGCCGTGTCGATGCCGTTGGGCACGACGGTGAACGGATGCTTGCCAAAAAGCATCTGCCCGGCCTTCTCACTGCACGCAAAGCGGTCCGTCAGGCCGATGTTGAAAAAGCTGCTCATAAAATGATCGAGTCGCCCCACGAAATTGCGTTCATACGCGGTATTGTGGCTGTGGCCGCACCGCACGGGGATACCCGCGCGCCGTGCCGCGGGGTTGTAGAACATGCCAAACCCGCTGTAGTGGCCGTGGATGATGCGCCACTCGGGGTGGGCGGCAAACAGCGCCCGCAATTCACGCAGGTAGCGGGGCAGGTTGTTGTCCTGCCGAACGGTCAGCTTGAAGATGCGCCCGCCCAGCGCACGGATTTCATCGTCAAAAAAGCACGGTTTATCGTAATGATAGAGAAAATCGAACTGGACCTTCTCCCGGTCAATCGTGCGGTAGACGTTCATGACAAAGGTCTCCATGCCGCCGGCGTCCATGGCGGGCATGACCTGTAAAACACGGATGGGCGGCATCAGCGTTCAGCCTCCAATGCGGTCATCTTTTGCAGATTCCCGGCAGTTTTAGCCGGAATTTCGTCTTTGTCCGTTGCATCCTCTTTGCCGTCGCAGGAGAGCACCCGCAGGTCACAGGTGCGGGCGCCGTCGAAGCGGTATTTATCAGCTTTCATGGGCAATGCCTCCCTGAAATTATACTTACTTATAAGTATACCCGTTTTTGTGCATTTGTGCAACAGCAGGGCAAGAAAAAAGCTCCCCTTGCAAAAGGGGAGCGAAATTCTTGGCTCCCTCTGCGAGGGGGCTCCGCCCGCAGGCGGTGGGGGAGAGAACCTTGCGGTTACCCGAAATATTTCGGGCTATGGCAGGGTTCTCTCCCTCCGGCCCTGCGGGGCCACCTCCCTCGCAGAGGGAGGCGAGAGTTATTTCTTCGGCTTCTTTTCCGCTTCGGTGCATTTGCTGTGGCAGCCGGCACAGTTGCCGCCGCAGCCGCCCTGCCAGCCGCCGTTCTGGCAGATGAACAGGATCGCCAGCGCCAGCAGCACAAAAATAATCACAACAACGATAACACTTGCCATATCGTATACTACCTCATACGTATCTGTAGGGGTGCTTTCCGGCACGGTTCATACCAGGCCGAACACCGTTCCTACACAGTGTACCACAAATGCCACGATCCATGCAATACCGCATTGCATCAAAACGACGCCTGCTGCGGCGCGGGCACCGCCCAACTCACGCTTGACGGCAGCAATCGCGGCCACGCAGGGCGTATACAGCAGCGTAAACACCAGAAACACGATGGCCGTGAACGGGGTAAACAGCGTGGTCAGTGCGGCGGTGTCCCCGCCCAGAAGGACCGTCAGCGTAGAGACAACGCTCTCCTTGGCCGTAAAGCCGGTGATCAGCGCGGTGGAAACGCGCCAATCGCCAAAGCCCAGCGGCCTGAACAGCGGGGCAATAAAACTGCCGATGGCCGCCAGCAGGCTCTTGTCCGCCGAAGCGGCCACGTTCAGGCGCATGTCAAAGGTCTGCAGGAACCAGATCAGCACCGTTGCCACAAAGATAATGGTGAAAGCCTTTTGCAAAAAGTCGCGGGCCTTCTCCCAAATCAGCTGGCAGACACTGCGCGCCGAGGGAAAACGGTAGTTGGGCAGCTCCATGACGAAGGGGACAGGCTCGCCCTTGTACTTGGTGAATTTCAGCAGGATCGCGTACAGGATGCCGCACAGGATGCCCGTGATGTACAACCCGATCATCACGACGGCACGCCACTGCCGGGGGAAGAACGCCGTCGTGAACAGGGCGTAGATCGGCAGCTTGGCCGAGCAGCTCATGAACGGGGTGAGCAGGATCGTCATTTTGCGGTCACGGTCACTGGACAACGTGCGGGTGGCCATGATGGCGGGCACCGAGCAGCCAAAGCCGATGAGCATGGGCACAAAGCTGCGGCCCGAAAGTCCGATGCGGCGCAGCAGCTGATCCATGACGAAGGCCACACGCGCCATATAGCCGGTGTCCTCCAGAATCGACAGGAAGAAGAACAGCGTGACGATGGTCGGCAGGAAGCTCAGCACGCTGCCCACGCCCGCAAAGATGCCGTCAATAACAAGGCTGTGCACAACAGGATTGATGCCGTAGACCGTCAGTGCGTGGTCGGTCAGGTTGGTGAGCGCGTCAATGCCCAGTGTCAGCAGGTCGGACAGGGCCGCGCCGATGACACCGAACGTCAGCCAGAATACCAGCGCCATAATGCCGATAAAGCAGGGCAGGGCGGTGTATTTGCCGGTCAGGATGCGGTCAATGGCCACACTGCGCTTGTGCTCGCGGCTTTCGCCGGGGCGCACAACGGTTTTGTCGCAGAGGCGTTCAATAAAGTTGAACCGCATATCCGCCAGCGCTGCCTCGCGGTCCAGACCCGTCTCACTTTCCAGCTCGGCAATCGTGTGACCGAGCAGCTCGGTCTCGTTCGCATCGAGGTCCAGCGCGGATTCGATCAGCGTATCGCCCTCGACCAGCTTTGTTGCGGCAAAACGCAGCGGCAGCCCGGTGCGGGCAGCGTGATCCTCGATCAGATGGCTTACGGCGTGTACACAGCGGTGCACCGCACCGCCCGCGCCGTCCCCGGCGTCGCAGAAGTCAATGCGGCCCGGCGTCTCGCGGTGGCGGGCCACGTGCAGGGCGTGCTCGACCAGCTCGTCGATGCCCTCATTCTTGGCGGCGGAAATTGGCACAACCGGCACGCCGAGCAACTCCTCCAGCTCGTTGACCATGATGGTGCCGCCGTTGGCGCGGACCTCATCCATCATGTTCAGCGCCAGAACCAGCGGAATGTTCAGCTCCATGAGCTGCATCGTTAAGTACAGATTGCGCTCGATGTTGGACGCATCCACAATGTTGATGATGCCGTCCGGGTGCGTGTTGAGCAGAAAATCGCGGGTGACGATCTCCTCACTGGAATAGGGGGACAGGCTGTAGATGCCCGGCAGGTCGGTGACGGTAGCCTCGGCATGGCCGCGGATGACGCCGTCCTTGCGGTCCACCGTCACACCCGGGAAGTTGCCGACGTGCTGGTTCGAGCCGGTCAACTGGTTGAAAAGCGTCGTCTTGCCGCAGTTCTGGTTGCCGGCCAGCGCGAACCGGAGCGGCTGGCCTTTGGGAATTTCGGCCCCGCTCTTGCGGTCATGGTAGCTGGGGGCCTTGCGCAGCTCGCCCACGCCGGGGTGGGGCACCGCGGTGTGGCGCTCCTCACTGCGGGCGGCGCGGTCCGTCTCGTGGACGTTCTCCACTTCGATTTTCGCCGCGTCGTCCAGCCGCAGCGTCAGCTCATAGCCGCGCAGCTCGACCTCGATGGGGTCGCCCATCGGCGCGACCTTGCGCAGGGTGACCTCGGTGCCGGGGGTCAGGCCCATGTCCAGCAGGTGGTGGCGCAGCTCGCCCTGGCCGCCGATGGTACGCAGTACAGCATCCTGCCCGATTTTCAAATCCGCCAGTGTCATATCTACAATCCTCTTTCACTTTGAAAGTTTGACTTGTCTAACTTTTTGCAGCTATAGTGTACCACAACATCGGTGGAGATGCAAGGGCGTATTGCCCGCCCGCGGCGGTTGTGGTATACTTTTTTGCTAAAAGGAGAGGATGGTTATGAAGCTGACTGTACGCAGGGCCGCGGCGGCAGACCTGCCGACGCTTTTGCAGATTTTTGACAACGCGCGGGCTTTCATGCGCACCCATGGCAACCCGCACCAGTGGCCGGACAGCTACCCCGGTGCGGCGCGCCTGGCCGCCGAGATCGAGCGCGGCGTCTGCTATGTGGTGATGGGGGAGGGGGCCATACAGGCCGTGTTCTGCCTGATCCCCGGCGACGAGCCGACCTATCGCATCATAGAGGACGGTGCCTGGCCCGAAGACCTGCCCTACGCAACGATCCACCGGATGGCGTCGGCAGGGCAGGTGCGCGGCATCGGGCAGTTCTGTATTGACTGGTGCCTGCGGCAGGGCCTGCCTGTGCGTGCCGACACCCACGCCGATAACGTCTACATGCAGCGCGCGCTGGAAAAGAGCGGGTTTGTGAGGTGCGGGAGAATCTACACTGAGGATGGCTCGCCGCGGTGGGCGTATTACCATAAGGCCGCAACCCAAAAGGCTTCCCCCGCGGGGGATGCTGTCCGCGCAGCGGACGGATGAGGGGCAGCCTTCCGCTGCAACCCGTAACCGGGCCGCAGCCGGAAGGCTGCCCCTCATCCGCCCTCGGTCAAAGCCTCGGGCACCTTCCCCCCAAGGGGAAGGCTTTTTTATTTTAATTTACCGTCCAAACACCGACCCTAAGCTGCTGAACCAGTTCGAGATGTTCTGTACCTGGGTCTGCAGGCTGTTGACGGTGTCCATCAGGGCGGGCAGCTCGGTCAGGACCTTGTTCAGGGCGTCAACATCGACCTTTTTCAGCTGTGCGGTGATTTCCGGCAGGTCCTGCATCATGCTGTCCAGCTGGGCCTGATCCAGTGTGTCCAGACTGGTCTGGACGGTGTCGGCCAGATCGTTCACGCGGTTGCAGGCGTCCATAACGTTGACGTAGGCCTCGTTCATCCGCCAGCTGAAGAACGCCAGCGCCGCCAGAATGATCGCGCAGAGCACGATGCTCAGCACCATGCGCTTGCGCTGGTTGGCGATGATGCCGCGGTTCTGCTGATCCTGTAATTCCAGCTGGGCCTCAATGCGGTTGAGCTGCGCCTTCAGGTCGGCGGCGTCCAGCCTGCCGTCGCGGTTTTCGTCGTTGGCGCGGTTCAGCTCCGCAACGCGGTTTTTCAGCTGGTCGTCCATTTGTGTGTTCAGATTTTCCATAGCGTACTCCCTTTGGGTAGGTTTGTAGGGGCCGGACATGTCCGGCCCTGACGTGTACGGTAAACGGGCACTTGCGGGAAGGCTGCGGGCCGGGCATGCCCGGCCCCTACGCGGCAGCAGGGCTGCTATTTCCGCGTATCCTTCATCTCGAACCAGAAGGTCGAGCCGCGGCCAACGGCGCTGTCAACGCCGAAGGCGAAGCCGTGCTGCTGTAAAATTGCCTTCGTGATGGACAGGCCCAAGCCGGTGCCGGTACGCCCGCTGTCCTGCCGCGCACGATAGTAGCGGTCAAAAATGTAAGGCAGATCCTCCGGCGGGATGCCGGGGCCGTGATCCTCGATTTCAATGCGGCAGCCCTTCTCCTGCGGGATGGCCCGCAGCACAACGACACCGTCCGCACCGATGTGGTGGAACGCATTGCCCAGCAGGTTGTGCATGACCCGCTCCATCATGGCCGGGTCGGCGCTGACCGGGCAGGGCTCGTTGGCCTGCAAATCAAGCTGCCAGTGATTTTTGTCGCAGAGCGCGTCGTAGCGGCCCGCGACCTCAAAGCAGAGGTCGCTCATGTCAAAGTCAACAAGATTCGGCCTTTCCGCACCGCTCTGCACTTTACTCAGCTCCATCACGCTGTTGACGAGCGTGGAAAGCCGGTTCGTCTCATCGACAATGATGTTGCACTGCTCGGTACGCTTGGCGTCGTCGCTGCCGGTCAGGTCGCGCACGGTCTCGGCGTAGCCCTTTATCAGGGTCAGCGGGGTGCGCAGGTCGTGGCTGACGTTCGCCAGAATGTCCTTTTCGAGCTGGGCGCTGCGCTTGACCTCGGCGGCCATGTGGTTGAAATCCTCGGCCAGACGTCCGATCTCATCGTGGCGTTCAACCTTGATCTGCACATCGTAGTTGCCGGAGGCGATCTCCTGCGCGCCGTTGGACAGCTTGCGGATCGGGTTCGTGAACCAGCGGCTGAAAAGTATCGCCAGCAGCAGGTCCAGCACCAGCAGAATCAACGCGACAGGCCCAAGGATCGCGCGCAGCACCTCGGCAGCCGTCGTGATCTGCGCCAGACTTGCCGAGACAATAACCCCGTACTGCCCGTCGGCGGAGAGCCGCCCGACGCACATCTGCATCGAGGAGCCGATCTTTACGATCTGGTACAGCGAGCCGTCCTGAAACAGCTTTTGCCGCAGCTGAATGGCAATGCGGGTGTCCAGATTGTAGCCGAACTCCCCGCCGAACGCGCCGGTGCTCTCATGCAGCAGGCAGGGGTACATGCTCTCGTAGGCTTTCAGGCAGCGCAGCGTTGAATCGGAGAAATCCACGCAGTTGCCGTCAACGTTGATTTTTTTGTCCCGGAACGTCTGGCTCACGCCGCTCCAGAATTCATCGTTCAGATAGAGCCCCTGATAGGTGCGGCTTGAAATTTCCGCGTCCGACTGGTCGATCAGCGCCGTGATGGCGGCGGCCTTGCTGTCCAGCTTGGCGCGAATGTTGCGGTTGTATTGCGGCTCCAGCGCGTAGGTGATGATCCCCCACACCAGCAGCAGCGTAAAGAGCGTGATGCCGCCGATAAAGAGCATCAGCTGCCATTGGATGCCGGGCGCAAAGGGGCGCTTTTGCTTTATTTCGTCCTTTTTCATACAGCGTCCGGGTCAAACTTGTACCCGATGCCCCACACGGTCACGATCATCTTACGGCAGGCACCCAGATGGCCGCGCAGCATCTTGACGTGGGTATCGACGGTGCGGTCCTCGCCGTAATAGTCATAGTTCCAGACCTTTTGCAGGATCTTTTCGCGGCTCAGCGCAATGCCCTTGTTGCTGACCAGAAAAACCAGCAGATCAAACTCCTTCGGGGTCAACGACGCCTCCTGCCCGGCCACCTTTACGCTGTGGCTGGCCGTGTCGATGGACAAATCGCCGAAGGTATAGCTCCCGGTGGCCTCGGCGGGCTTGGGCATCGTGCGGGCCAGCACGGCCTTGACACGGGCGACCAGCTCCCGCGGGGAGAACGGCTTGACGACATAGTCATCGGCACCGCTCTCCAGCCCGGCCAGTTTGTCATATTCCTCGCTGCGGGCGGTCAGCATGATCACCGGGGGTCATGATCTTGCGGGTGCGCATCTCGCGCAGGCAGGTCATGCCATCCATAAACGGCATCATAATATCAAGGATCACCAGGTCAATGCCGCCCTGGCTCAGCACGCTCAGCGCGGCGGTGCCGTCGCCGGCCTCCTCACAGGTAAAGCCCGCGTATTGCAGATGCTCGCGGATGAGGTCCCGGATGCGCGGCTCATCATCCACGATCAGAATTTTAGCCATAGGAATGCCCTCCTTATATGATATATCTATAATAGCACAATACAATGCAAGAGTGGAAGAATTGTGAAAAAAAATAAAATTTTTATATAAATGTTTGCTTATATCCGGGTCCTGCCATATACCTTTACAGAAGTGCACCCTTTTTGCAAAACCTGTTGCATTTTGCCGCTGTACGCGGTACAATGACGGCAGGAGCGTGAGTGATTATGAAAATTCTGCTTTGCATTATCTTACTTCTGGTGGTTCTGACGCTGTTCGCCGTCTGGCCGGGCAAGCGGCGGGACGCCCTGCGTGCGCCGTTTCTGGGCCGCAACTGCGCACACCGCGGGTTCTTCGGCAAGGATCAGCGCCCGCCGGAGAACAGCCTGCCCGCCTTTGCCGCGGCGGCCAAAAACGGCTACGGCATTGAGCTGGATGTACAGTTTACCGCGGACCGGCGGCTTGTGGTTTTCCACGATGACACGCTGGATCGTATGACCCCGGCCAAGGGCTTTGTCCATGATATGCCTTGGGCAGAGTTCTCGGCCCAGCCGCTGGCCGGCAGCGACGAGCACCCGCCTCTGTTTGCCGATATGCTGCGCACCGTCGCCGAGGCCAACCCCGACACGCCGCTGATCGTCGAAATCAAGAGCCGCAGCGAGTACAAGCATACCTATCTGGAGGAACTTTGCCGCGCAACGATTGCCGAGCTGAAAGCCTACCCCGGCCCCTACTGCATCGAGAGCTTCGACCCTCGCGTTGTGGGCAGCGTGCGGCGGCAGGCCCCCGGTCTGCTGCGCGGGCAGCTGGCCGACAGCTACCGGAGCTACCGCAAGACCGGTGCGCATCCCGTGCCCGCGTTCGTGTTCTCCCACTGCCTGGGCAACTTTTTGGGGCGGCCTGATTTTATCGCCTGGTGCCCCGAAAAGCGCAACTGGGCCGTGCGTCTCTGCGCGCGCCTGGGTGCCATGATGGTCATGTGGACCGCCCTGCCCGAGCATGACACCCGGAAGCTCGAGGCCGAGAACGACGCGGTCATTTTCCAGTGGTACGCGCCGAAACAGCAGTATAAGTAATACGCATGGCCGTTGCCATTGAGGGCGGATATAGAATCCGCCCCTGCGGACAGGGTGCCGCGTTTCGTCGTAGGGGCGCATTCAATATGCGCCCACCAAACGCCGCGCGCTGAACACATAAAACGCGCAGCCCCCGCATACATTGCATTGACAATGTGTGAGGGGGCTGCGCTTATGTTTTTATTTACCGTTACAAAACCCGGTCTGCGGCAGGCGGGCGCGCTGGCTCTGTGCGCCGTCTGCCTGTGCGGCACGGTGGCCGCGGCGGTGCATTTTTCCGGTGGGGCAGTCACGGCGTCCGCCGCGGCGGTGCCGGGCATCGAGACCACGCAGGACATCGGGACTTATTTTACCGGCTACGGCTTTGACACCGACCTGGCCAGTGCGGCGGTGGACAAAGTGAAGATCCCCAAAAAGTGGGACGACAGCTTTGCCGCCTTCAACCAGATCGTGCAGGAAAGCGGCCTTGACCTGGCCGATTACAAGGGCAAGACCGTGGAAAAGTGGACTGTGCTCTGCCCGCAGCTCTCTACGGGCGACCATGACACCTACTGTGTGCTGCTGGTCTACAAGGCTAAGGCCGTGGGGGCATATTTACTGCAAAAGCCGTCCGGCGAGGTGACAGGGCTTATCACTGCCGCCAAGGCCGGCGCCGAAGCCGCTTCGGAGGAGGAAGCCGTGGAAATTTCCGCCGACGCCTACCCGGAGGAGTAAACGCTGCGGACGCTGCGCGGGCATTGCTCGCCCGCGCACACGCCGTAGGGGCGGATTCCATATCCGCCCGCGGAGCTTTACGTCGGCTGCCTTTTATTCATCCAACCACCGTTCCCGCGGCAGCGCAAACACTGCGCCGCAGAGCAGCAGCAGAGCAGGGTCGCTTGTCAGGTGGGTGACCTGGCTCTCCATGTAGCCATAGGCCAGCATGACCAGAAGGCAGGCCACGGCTTGCCACTGCCCGCGTCGGGCATAGCCGTACAGCGCCGTCATCATCAGCGCGCAGACCAGCACGACCATCACAGGGCCGGTCAGGTAGAGCAGATACACAAAAATATTGTCCAGCGCGGGCCAGTCCGGGAGCATCTGGCCCGCAATTTTTATGTCGAACACCCGGTATGCCGCCCATGCCAGCGAGATGCGGCAGGTCAGCAGGTCGTCGAGCTTCTTCAGCCAGCCGGGGCCGATGTCGTTGGCCCACGGCCCGATTTTTACGACGAACAGCGGTAAAATATAACTGACCGCGGCCAGCACCGGCACCGTGGCCGCGCAGAGCGCTGCCAGCGGTCTGCTGCCCGGGTGCAGCCCCCTGCGGGTGCGCAGCTTTGCCAGTGCCAGCAGCAAAACGAGCAAAAACGTGCAGAGCGCCGCGGACCGGGACTTGGGGCCGACCATCAGGAACACGCCCACGGCGGCCACGCCCGCCAGTTCCGGCCAGGTCAGTCTGGCGCGGCGCAGCAGCACCCACGCCAGCAGCAGGCCGAACATCACCCCGCCGAAGGTGTTGGGGTGGCCGTAGCCGAACATCAGGCGGTAGCTGCCGTTGCGCTCACTGGCCGCGTCGGGCGCGATGATGCCCGCAAAGTGCAGCAGCTCCACCAGCGCCAGCGTCGGCACGCCGCAGGCCAGAAATGCCTTCATCACACGGCGCAGCGGCACGTCCTTGGCGGCCAGCAGGGCCACGCAAAGCCCCAGCCACCAGATGTTCTGCCCGTTGAAGTAGACCCACCGCGCCACAAAGTACAGCAGCCCGGCGCAGACCATGCTGCGGCCATTGTACTTTGTGCCCAGCAGGATCTTAAAGCCGAAGCAGAGATACATGACCCAGTCCAGCACGGGGGAGACCCGCGTCTGCAGCCAGGGCCAGTTTTCCCGCGCCATGCTGTTGTTGAACACAACGATGAACTCATACACCATCACGCCCAGCAAAAATGCCCATGCACCGTATTTTTGGCGCACCGACGCATAGCGCGTGGTGAACAGCAGCCGTTCCTCGCCCCACCAGACGGCAGGGGCGCGCCTGTGCCGCAGCACGGGCAGAAAATCAAGCACAGCCGCCAGCGCCAGAAACGCCAGCAGCCCATTTGCAAAACCAAACAAAGGGACAAACCTCCCGTTTTCCTTCTTGGCCCCCTCTGCGTGGGGGAGAGAGCCCTGCGGTGATCCGAAATGCTTCGGGCGGAAACAAGGCTTTTCCAGCCAACCATGCAAACACATTATAAACATTCCACCCGCCGTTTGACAAGCCTTTTGCAGAATGTTATTCTTATACTGTACAATTATTTCCGGGAGGATGCCCCTATGAACGCAGAGCAATATCGTGCCGTCATCGGGTGGTTCAATGCACGGCCAGCCGCCAAAAAGGCGCTGCGGCTCGTCAGCCGCAGCGCCGTGGCGCTCGTCTACCTGCTGTACCTGGGTATGCTGGCCTGGCTGGCGTGGCACCGGATGGGACAGCTTTGGCCCGCGCTCGTCGTGCCCGCGTCGGCGTTCGTCGTCGGCACGCTGGTGCGCAAGCTCATTGACCGCCCGCGGCCCTACACGGCGCTGGGCTTTACGCCGCTTTTCCCCAAGGACAAGACCGGCCAGAGCATGCCCAGCCGCCACTGCTTTTCGGCGGCGGCCATTGCCGGGACGGCGTGGTACGTGCTGCCGCCGCTCGGCGCGGTGCTGGCCGTGCTGGGCGTTCTCATTGCGATTTCCCGCGTCGTGACCGGTGTACACTATATCAGCGACGTGCTGGCCGGTCTCGCATTCGGCAGCGTCTTTGCCGTGCTTGGCTGGAACGCCTTTGTGCTGGCCGCGTCGGCACTGGGCTTTTACGCCATTATGCTATTATAAAAAGGAACAGACTTATGAAAAAATGGACCGCTGCGGCCCTCGCCGCGCTGACTGCCCTGACCCTGACCGGGTGCAGCTTTCAGGATGTGATGCTCTACCTCTACGGCGGCGACAGCTTTGTGACAAGCGCCGAGCCGGACTACACCACCTGCGACGGCGACAACGGCGTGACTGTCGTCTATGACCAGAACCAATGGGAGCAGCCCGTCATGGCGCAGGACGACACGCTGTCGCTGACCACGGGCAACCAGCTGAGTTACACGGTGGTGCTTTTGCAGACCACCGACACCTACACGGATTTTCTTGCCCAGTCGGGGCAGGAGTTGGAGGAAACGACCGGCACGGTCCGGTATGATATCGGCTTTACCGTACCCGATGCCGCTGTGTCGGCAGTGCGCTATGACTGCGGCAGCTACCAGACGATCTTTGCCCAGATCGACTACGATTGCGGCGAGACGATCTATGTCACGGCCGCTGCCCGCACGCAGGATTATGAGCCGATCATCGCACTTTTGCAGAACGTCTGGCCCACCGGCCATGCCCCGGAAAACGCCCAGACCGCCGATAAAACGACCAAGGCTGTGACCGAGGACGACGTCAACGGGGGCCGGAGCAAGAGTTTGGCGTAAAGGCAAAGCGGCAAAAGCCCCGCCGGTCATCGCTGCGCTCGACCACCTCCCCTTACAGGGGAGGCTTTCCCGCGGGCCTTGCCCGCGCAAAACTGGAAAAAAACTCTTGTAGGGGCGAGCATTGCTCGCCCGTGCCCATTTGTCTTGTAAGCAACCTGCCCCAGAAAATGCGTTGCTGCGGTAAGCTGACGGGCGACCAATGGTCGCCCCTACACACGCGATAAGGCAAGAATGAATTTTTTTGACGGTCTGCCGCCCGCCGGAGGTCTCTGACCTCCCGTTTTATTTGCCAAATTTACCGGATGAAATTCGTCCGCTTGTCATTCTCCGCCACAGGTGCCGCAATGCCCGCCGCCTTGCCGGCCTCGATGCACCTGAGCATCCACGCCATGTTGCGGCCCAGGTTGCGCATGATCTGCAGGCCCTCCTCGTCGGAGAGAACCTCCTCGGCCTTGCCGCCGTGGACCATCGGCCAGTAGGTAGAGCTGATGAGCGGCATCTCAAAGAACTGCGGCACCTTCTCCATGGCCTCCAGCGCCGTCGTCGTGCCCGCGCGGCGGGCGCTTGTCACGACAGCCGCGGGCTTGTGGCGCAGGTATTTGCCGCCGCTGATGGCCAGCCGGTGCATAAAGCCCAGCATGCTGGCCGCCGCCGTGGCGTAGTGGACCGGCGCGCCGAACACGATGCCGTCGGCCTTCTCGACCAGCGGCAGCACGTCGGCCACAGGGCCGCCGAACACGCATTTGCCCGCCTTGCTGCAGCCGCCGCAGCCCACACAGCCGCCCACCGGCGCAGAGCCAATGTGGAAAATCGTCGTCTCGATGCCCGCTTCGTTCAGCACCTTGGCCATCTCGGTCAGGGCTGCGTTGGTGCAGCCGTTTTTGTGCGGACTGCCGTTGATCAACAATACATTCATAGTAAGTACCTCCGTTTTGGATTTGCTCTTATTACCATTGTAGCACGCCTTGCAAACGATGTGCAAGAGAAAGGCCGTTTCCTATGCCAAACACCTGTGTCAATTACGAGAAAAAATGCGGCGGCTGCCCGCTGCTGGCGCTGCCCTACCGTGAACAGCTTGCCCAAAAACAGGCCCGCCTGCAGGAGCTGCTGGGCGGGTTTGCCCCGGTCAAGGCCGTGCAGGGCATGGCCGAGCCGCTGCACTATCGCAACAAGGCCATTGCCAGCTTTGCCACCCAGCGCGGCAAACTCGTCTGCGGCCTGTATGCCGAGGGCACCCACCGCGTCCTGCCCGGCGCGGACTGCCTTTTGCAGGAGGAAATTTTGAATAAGACGCTCGCCGCCGTGCTGGACGCCGCCCGCGCCTGCCGCTGGACTGCCTACGATGAGGACCGCGGCACCGGCCTTTTGCGTCATACCGTGCTGCGCAGCTCCGGCGACGGTAAGGTGCTGGTCACGTTGGTCACGCCCGGCCCCGACCTGCCCGGCAGCAAGAATTTCTGCACGGCTCTGCACAAAAAAGCGCCTTGGGTCGTCAGCATCGTGCAGAATATCAACCCCACCCGCTCCAGCGCCGTGCTAGGCAGCCGCGAGAAAACGCTCTACGGCCCCGGCTTTGTGCTGGATATGCTGTGCGGCACGCAGTTTGCCATTTCGTCCCGTAGCTTTTACCAGGTCAACCGCACACAGACCGAGGTTTTGTACAAGAAAGCGCTGGAGCTTGCCAAGCTGACGGGCCGCGAGACGGTTATTGACGCTTACTGCGGCATCGGCACGATTGGCCTCTGCGCTGCGCCGCTGGTCAAACAGGTCATCGGCGTTGAGCGCAACCCCGCCGCCGTGAAGGACGCCGCCGCCAACGCTCGCCGCAACAAAATTGCAAATGCCCGCTTTGTCTGCGCCGACGCCACCGAACGGTATGTTTATTGTCCAAACTTAATGCAAAGCAACATATCGAGGTAGACATCCACATGGACGAACTTGATCTCACCGATGCGGAGAAGAAAGCCACCTATTCGGAAATCAAGGAATATGTGCTGGAGCATACCGGACTCAAGGTCAGCAGCTTGTATATCGCTCAGGTGAAGCAGAAATGCGGTATCATCGAGCGAGAAAATTACAACAAACCGAAGTCCGATGATGCAAAACAGCCCCAATGCCCGCCCGATAAGGAAAAAGCAATCAAGGAGGCGCTCAAGCACTTCGGCATGATCTAAGGAGGGCAAAATGAAGCGTTTACTTTCTTGTGAGTTCAATATGGATACTGCCTGTGTGGAGCTGAAATTTGCAAATGGCAGCATGATTGCCATTGATACGATTGCGGTAGAGAATGAGGTTGCCGATAATATATATCAGCGGTCAGAGCTGGACTGGCTGATTTACAACGATCCGGCAGCCTATGCAGATTTAGTTCTCAACGGCGACCCGGAAACATACCTGAAAACTGTTACAGAATATAAACCTTTGGACTGATTACCAGAGATAAAGCAAGCCGCCTGTGCGGGCATATCAAATGCTCATACAGGCGGCTTTTCCTTTTTGTACTGTGACTTTATCAGTTCTCCGAAATGGACCGCTTAAACAATATCCATGTACTTATGAAGTAGCATATCAGCAGTAAGAAAAGAATACCAATGATAATCCCTACTTGTACCATCAAGGCTCCGCAGCCAATATAAGCTGAGATTTCAGCAGAAACACTTTGAAGAAAATAGCCAATCACAATAATTGCTACAACGATTGCCGCTGTGATCGGCATCCCAAACCAAACACCAAGCTGTTTTAGAACCAAAGTATGCAGGTCCTTCTCTTCCACTCCCATTTTTCGCAGAACCGAAAATCTGTAGTTGTTTTTTTCTGCATCCAGGAGCTGCTGAAGAGCCAGCACGGTAAGACACATCACCATCAGAACAATTGCACCATAGATCAAGGACGCTTTTAGGATAAAGTTAAGGGCGATTATACGGTTCACTTCCGTAGTATGGACAGTTGTACTGTATCCTGCCAGATTGTCTTTATCAGGATCTTCTGGATAAGAACGCCCAAGAAGCTGTTCCAGCATTTCTGCCGTTTTGAAGGGAAGCGGATATTGGGTCATCACAAATCGGTTGCGCTGTACCGGAAGCAAGACTTGCGCTATTTCGTCAGGTATGATATACACCACATCTGTATAAAGATTATAGATGGATTCCCCCACAGGTTCCTGAAACACTGCATTCTCACTGAGTTTCAGAGTGCCTGCGTCCGTTTCCAGTAAAGTATGCTCAGCGATGTAGTTTTCAATATCCTTGTCCTCTGCCGCACTATGCCAGTGGGTAGCAAATTCATCCGTTTGTAAGATAATAGGTTCATATCCCAACATTTTCCGAACAGCGTTATAATCCTTCAGTGCGATCGCCAAGGGAGGAAAATTGTACTTTACTCGCTGGTAAAAGTCGCTTTGCTTGGGAAGATATTCCGAAAAAGTCAAATCGTCCTTTATCGCTATTTTGTTTTGTTCTATGAACGCAGTAATTTCTCCATAGTCTGTATCCGGAAGATTTTCCACTTCATAAACATCGTTGTAGCGGCTTGAAATTTGAATATCATAGACAGCCCGACTGTCCAAATAGCCCAGACTCCATCCCGTTAAAACCGGCGCAATGACAAACAAGCAGCTAGAAAAAGTCAGGGTCACACAAATGATCGTCATCGTTTTCGTATTGGTAGCCAGCTTAGAGGAAAGCTGTCCAAACAGAAATAAACTCGTATTATGATATTTGCGGGACACTTTAGACTCCTTCCAGTATAGGAGCGCCGCATTCGATAAATACATGACTGCGGAAATGATAAACAAAATATCCGCAACCCCAAACAGCAAATATTGATTCAGAGTTGGAGCGTCAAATCCAAGGAAGTAGGCTTTTTCCAGTTCTGCGATGGAAAAAATCGGGATAGCGGTCAATACAGCACCAGCCAGAAGTCCGCAAAGATATCGGGAAAACCCTATTTTTCTGTGTAAAACAGCACCTGCGATTGCCCAAAGCAGCGTCAGTGCAGGGAAAAGGACATTCCCCCAATACATGAGCTTTACAGGAAGCGGATGTCTGGAATCGAAGTAAAAATGATATTTTACAGTACCTACCTCCAGCATCCACAGCAGCAGAATGCCATAGAAAATACAGATCATCGGCATCCATCTGCTTTTATGAAGCGGTTTTTCATTCTGACGGTTTGCCGTCATAAGCTCAATAATCCTGCTTTTGTTGAGAATTCTGACATTCCCGACTCCAACCAGAATCTGGCAAACAACAAAGAAGCCCACGGTCAACAGCACAGTATCCGGGAAAAACGACCAAGAAAAAGCGTAGGGTTCCCCAAAAGAAGCAAGCAGCATAGCCGTAATGACCTGAGAAACGACCATCCCCAGAAGGATTCCCACCGACACAGAGAATATGAGCAGGAAAAAAGTCTCTCCAAAAAAGAGCAGGCCTATGGTTTTTTGCTCCATTCCCAAGGTTGCCTCAACGGCAAACTCCTTTTGCTTTTTTCTCAGCATGAAACGATTGACATAGTGGATCAGAAACAACAAAAGCAAACTAATCCCGCAAATTGCCAGTTTCATACCTCCAGCCAGCAGGGAAATATTATATTCCGCACCAATGGTCGGATGATAATGGGTGCTGCTGATAGACAAAAACGCATAGAACAGGGTGACACAGAGTGTCATGGTCACAATATAAATCAAATAGTCCTTCACAGACCGCTTTGCATTTTTGAAAATAAGTTTAGCGTACATCGCTCGTGCCCCCTCCCATCATGGTAAGGACATCCAGGATTTTTTCAAAGAAAGTCCTGCGGGAATCACCCACCCTTACGGATTTCCGTAAAGATTGCCCCGTCCCTCATAAAGAGAATACGATTGGCATAGCTTGCCGAGAAAGCATCGTGTGTCACCATCAGGATCGTGGCTCCGAGATCTTCGTTGATACTCTGGATCGTCGAGAGCAGCATCTGGGACGAGTGACTGTCTAACGCACCGGTGGGTTCATCCGCCAAAATCAGCTTAGGCTGATTGATAATGGCTCTGGCACAGGCGCACCGCTGCTTCTGGCCGCCGGACACCTGATAGGGGTATTTGTCCAGAATATCCGTGATATTCAGCTTTCCGGCCATTTCCCGCACCCGCCCATCAATCTCGCCTGCTGGAACCTTGTTGATGGTCAGCGCCAGGGCTATGTTTTCCGAAATGGTCAGCGTGTCCAGCAGGTTAAAATCCTGAAATACAAATCCAAGATTCTCCCGACGAAACCGGGCAATCTGTTTTTCGTTGATTTCCGTCACATCGGTTCCGTCCAGATAGATATGTCCCGCACTGACGGTATCAATGGTGGAAATACAGTTGAGCAGGGTAGTCTTGCCGGAGCCAGATGCTCCCATGATTCCTACAAATTCTCCCTCTTGAACGGAAAAGCTGATGTCCTGAATTGCTTTTGTAACATTCCCGCCATTTCCGTAATATTTTTGGATATGATCCAGTTTCAAAATTTCTTTCATTGTTATCACCTCTGATTTCTATTGTAGAATAAGAGCGGCTTCGTTTGTATCAAGTTTTCTTACAAAGTTCTAACAAAAATGTAAGAAGTGCAGAACGGTTCTCAGCTCTGCACTTCATGAATCAGACAGTTGATGTGAAAAGAAAGGGAAACGGCTGTGCCATGTTCCGACGATTCCGCCGCAATGCCAATGCCCAGCTTTTCACAAAGCCGTTTGCATAGGTACAGACCAATTCCTGTGGATTGCTGAACCATACGACCATTCTGACCGGTAAATCCCTTTTCAAAGATACGGGGCAGATCGGACGCAGCAATCCCGATTCCATTGTCCTCCACGACAAGAACAACCTGATCCTGCCATTTATGAGTAGAAATGCGGAGAACCGGCTGTTCCGTACGATACTTGACCGCATTGGCAATCAGTTGGTTCAGAATAAAGCGCACCCACTTTTCATCTGAATAAACCGTGTCCTGCATTTCCTCCACTTCCAGACGCATACCACTTTGGAGCAGCAGATATTTATTATCTGCAATCGCCCCATGCACCACTTGGGACAGCGCCATTTCCCGGACAGAATAATCTTTCTCTGTATGCTCACTGCGGGCATAATAAAGAGCCTGTTCGGTAAAGCGGTTGGTCTTTTCCAGTTCCAGCAGAAGTTCTTTTGTCCAGTCCATCCGATGGTTTTCACATAGAAGTTTCATGGCAGTAATGGGCGTTTTGATTTCGTGAATCCATTGTTCAATGTATTCCTTGTACTCCAGGCGTTCCCGCTCGACCTCTCCAATCTGCTCCAACATGGATTTTCCAGCCATTTTCAAAAGCTGATAGTAAACCTGATCCTCAGCCTGTTCCGGCAGCTCCATCACTTCGGAAATGAGGTATCTTTCGGAAAGCTGCTCCGCCATATCCAGAAGTTTTTTCATCTGCCGTTTCCGTTTCCAGTAAGTGAGGATAAGTCCCGTCAGCAAAATCAATGCCCATACGATCAGGATCAATACTACTGCGGAAACCGAATTGCCGCACACCAGCAGAAATACAGTGAGTGCAGCCATACAAACAAGGTTCGTCAGCAGAAATGGCAGCCTGTTTTTCCAATATCGTCTGCTGTTCATATCGTGTACCCCTGTCGGTGCTTTGTCTTGATAAAATCCGTCAGACCGATGCCCGCCAGTTTTTCCCGGATGCGGTTGATATTGACGCTCAAAGCATTGTCATCCACATATAGCTGATTGTCCCATAGATAATCTACAATATCATTACGGGAACAAATCTTTCCTGCGTGTTTGAAAAGATAATATAATATTTTCAATTCATTCTTTGTCAGTTCTGCTTGGTTACCGTCATATTCAATCGTGCTACTTTCTAAGTGAAGAATCGCTCCTTGCCAATTCAGACGCTCAATTTGTTCTATCGGGTAAGCTCGTTTCATCAAGGATGAAATCTTTGCCAGCAGAATTGCTGTGTTATAAGGCTTGGTGATAAAAGCATCTCCACCCAGCAAAATACTGTTCAATTCATCCATGTCCGTATTGCAGCTTGTTACAAAGATAATCGGTACATTGGAAAAACTGCGGATTTGAGAACAGATTGAGTAGCCGCTTTCTTGTGGCAGCTTTATGTCCAGCAAAATCAAATAGGGATGAGTATTTTTGACCGCTTGCATAACTGATGTAAAGTCAGTAACTGCGGATGCCTCATATCCGTTTCCGTTTAACAGAACTTGTAATTCAGTTTGAATGATTGGGTCATCTTCGATGATGAGTATTTTATATTTTTCCATGATTACATGTCCCTTTCTTTGAATATTTAGTACCACCAAGGCAGTTCCAGCCAGAAGTTATCCAGAGCCAATTTCTCCGTGGACTTTGCTCTGCTCTCTGACAGATGGAAGTGCTTCGCCGTTTCGCTCAGAGGATGGAGGACATCGTCCTCAAAGCCAAAGCGATACCAGAGATAGGCTTTCTCTCGCTCATCAATCATTTCCAGAGCCGTATGGATTTCTTCGTGGGTTTCCTTTGCAATGAAAATCTGCTCTGGGTTCTGTACTCTGGAATCTGCTATAAATTCATGTTGTCCCTTATTCTCGCCCTTTTTGACCTCATCCAGACGAATGATACAGTCCAGATTTTTGGCTTCAAAGGTAGGATTCAGCCTGCGGATGTAGTCCAGCATGGCATTATGAATAGCCGGGGCAGCATAGGTCAAAAACTTGTTCCCGTAGTCGGGTTGAAAGCTGCTTATGCAGCCCAGAAGCCCCAATGAACCCTCCTGCACCAAATCGTTCAGTTCAATGCCGAGGGCAACGTTCAGCTCCCGCTGTGCGCTCCATATCTCGTATGCCGTCTTTCGGATAAACCGCAGATTGTTCTCTACAAGGGCGTTTTCTGCCCATTTGTCACCGCTCTGCGCCGCAATACAGAGCTGCTCGTTAGTTATCTTGTCCATCATCTTCCGGCAGCACCATCGTCTGCATCAGCCCCAGCAAGGCTTTGTTAAAGTTGTCCAGAGCTTCCTGATTGACTCCATCGACACCGGAAATGCTGCCTGTAATAGCATCAACAACTGCTTCCGGCGTGATGGTCGGATTCTGCATATCCTGCCCCTTGGTCAGCTCGGCAAACATCTTTTCGGTGGCTTCCTTGCTGATTGCCTTGGCTGCGACCAAATCGCTGCCTGCTTCTTTCTTGATTTCCTTAACCACCGTCATAAAGGTGTTTTGAATCGTGGTCTGGTCTGCCTGATAAGCGGGAATTTTCATGGCATTAGCGGTTCGGGCTGCCTGTACTGCTTCGGGAGCTTGGTTCTGTCCCAACAGCAGAGAGCCAACGGTAGCAAACATCTGGTTTTGTGCGGCATATCCTCTTGCAAGGGTATCATCCATATACTGTGCAATCATATAAGTAACCATGGCAAAGCGGGGATTTTCCAGCAGACGGTTGACTACATCATTGTTGACCTTTCCGGTATAAAGATTCTTTGCAGCTTCAACAGATAATCCCAGTTCTGAAATATCGTAGTTCTTTTTATCCGGGATTACGGTCGTACCCAAGATAAAGTCCGTGGACACATTGAACACTCTGGCGATGCGGATAACGCTTTCTTCGCTCAGCTTTTCGGTCTTTCCGCTAAGGAAGCGGCTGATGGTGCTTTCATTCACATCAATCCGAAGTGCCAGTTCTCGCTGGGTCATCTTGCGTTCTCTCATTACATCAACGATTCTTTTCCGAACATCGGCGGGTAAATAAGTATCAGCCATTATGCTTCCTCCCCTCTGTCTGTTTTCTGTTTGATATATTTTCCGCTTTTAATGCGGGCATCTGTCGGCTTTTCAGCGTCCTCCGGGATGATCCAGCGGCTTCCTGCCCGCTGTGCGCCCGGTATGCGGTCATTGTTGCAGAGGATACCAACTCTTCGGGGAGAGATACCCCATTTCTCGGCAACTTCAAATGTAGACAGGTATTTCATTTCTGTATCATCCCTCCTGATTCATATTAACTTCAATTATATTCTATTTACGGAACAATATCAACCAACTTTGTGTGAACACTGCCGTCTCGAAACTTGCATTTTTTCAAGTTTTCGGGGCGGCTTTTTGCTTTGCTTGCGGAAGTGCCTGATTTTTCGGTTGAAAGCGTTTTTCTGCGTATATTCAGGCAGATGAAAAAATCATCGAGAAAAATCAAGGAGGTTATGCAAATGAACATTTTTGAAACAGTCAAGGCGGCGGTCACGGTTAGGCAAGCCGCCGAACACTACGGGCTGAAAATCAATCGCTCCGGGATGATTTGCTGCCCTTTCCACGATGACAGACACCCCAGCTTGAAGCTGAACGAGGATTACTTCTATTGCTTCGGCTGCGGTGCCAAGGGAGATGTGATTGACTTTGTGGCAAGGCTGCTTGACCTGTCTGCCTATGAAGCAGCGCAGAGACTGGCTGCGGATTTCGGACTGGACAGGCCGCCGTCCGTGGTGGCACAGGTAAAGAAGTACCGTCCCCGTGTGAATCAGTCGAAACAGGACGAGCTTTTCTGCATGAATGTGCTGTCCGGGTATCTTCATCTTTTGGAGGACTGGAAAGAGCGATATGCTCCCGAAGCACCGGAGGACGAGCCGGATGAGAGGTTCGTGGAAGCTTGCCACAAGCTGGAATATGTGGAGTATCTGAACGATTTGCTCCTTATGAGCGATCAGGAAGAAAGGACTGATACCGTCAAGGAACTTTTGACAGACGGAACGATTGCAAGAATGCAAACACGACTGGACGAGCAGAAAAAGGAGGTGCGCTGCCATGTCAGAGAACAGGAAATTGCTTGAGATGAATGTGCCGATGTGGTTTGACGGCAAGAGTATCAATGAAGCTCTGTTTTGTGAAGATTTTCTGAGAACCCGTCAGATTATCTTTGCAAACGGAGCTTTTTTCACACCTGATGGTCGAGTGACGGACGACCTGCCGCTTCGTGGCGAAATCTTTGAAGAATTGAAATATTGTGCCGTGAACAACATTCCCCGCAAAATCAGCAACATCATTGAGATTATGAAGCTGGCGGCTCATGTGGAGGACTTCCCGCCGGAGCAGGACAGGATTCATCTGGCAAACGGTACGCTCATGCTGGACGGCACTTTTACAGAGGGGAAGCCGGATATTGTGAGAAACAGGCTCCCGGTTTTCTATCGCCCGGATACTCCGAAACCTGTGCTGTGGCTTTCCTTTCTGAATGGTCTGCTTTACCCGGAGGACATCCCTACCTTGCAGGAATTTATCGGCTATTGCCTGATTCCCTCCAATAAAGGACAGAGGATGATGGTCATTAAGGGCAATGGCGGCGAGGGTAAATCCCAAATCGGTGCGGTGCTGGGGCAAATGCTGGGCAGTTCCATGAAGGACGGAAGCATTGGTAAAATCTCTGAGAACCGATTTGCCCGTGCCGATCTGGAGCATATCCTCCTATGCGTGGATGATGATATGCGAATGGAAGCCTTGCGCCAGACCAATTATGTGAAATCCATTGTGACAGCTCAAGGGAAAATGGATTTGGAGCGCAAGGGCAAACAGAGCTATCAGGGCTGGATGTTCGCCCGTCTGCTGGCTTTCTCCAATGGAGATTTACAGGCATTGTATGACCGAAGTGACGGTTTCTACCGCAGACAGCTTGTGCTGACCACAAAGGAAAAGCCTGCCGGAAGAATGGATGACCCTGACCTCGCCCAGAAGATGAAAGCTGAGGTGGAGGGCATTTTCCTCTGGGCGTTTGAGGGATTGCAGCGTCTGGTTGCCAACAATTTCAAATTCACGGAAAGTGAGCGCACCAAAACCAACCGAGAGTCCGTCAAGCGTGACAACAACAATATTTTCGACTTCATGGAGTCTGAGGGCTATATCCGGCTGAAAGCGGATGCTTCCATCAGCTCCAAGGAGCTGTACGAAATTTATCGGATGTGGTGTGAGGAAAATTCTCTGCCGCCCCTGAAATCCCGCAGCTTTAGTGACAGTGTGGTGGCAAATTTAAGTCGCTACAATCTGGAACACACCAACAAAATCACAAACTCTGCCGGGCGCAGGGTGTGGGGATTCATGGGAATTGAAGCCGTAGCCCGTCCGAATATAAATGGGTTTTACGACGTTTCGCCGTGTACGTACGTACCGGAGGAATGGCGGGATTGATTTTTTGGTACGTACGTACACAGCGTACGAGCGTAAATCACTCCTGTATAAAACCTTCGTGACGTACCCAAATGACAGGAAAAAGTCAGTCTTTTCTGTCAACGGACGGGGCGGTTTCGCAAAACAGCAGCCGTCCGTGCCGGACATTGGAAAGAGAGGAGCAGACAACTTTCTGATGTTCGGCAGAGGTCGCCGCAGCGACCGCATTACCCTCGGAGAGCCCCTCGGGAGAGCCCACGGCACTTTGCAGCCAGTATGGATGAAAGTGTCATAGTGGGTTATTACACTTCCGCAGAAGTGCCTTTCCAAAGCTACCTGTCTGCAAATCCCAAAGAAAGGAAGGAAAAATATGGCAAGAAATGACGGAGTTGACCGTACCTGTGCAAGAAATATGGATGTCACAGATAATGACATCGGAGATGCACAGGCACACAATGAGCGTGAAAAAGAAATATACAGTAACGAAGATATTATCCCGGAAAGAAGTTCCCTCAACGTACACTTCAAAGAACCTACCGGGAGCTACGCTGAAATGTTTGAGCAGATGAAAGCTGACAACATCATTTCCACCAGAGGTCTGAAGGCGGATGCCGTCCATTTCAACGAAATGGTCTTTGATGTGAACTCTGCGTACTTCGACAATCACGGCGGTTATGAATACGCCAGACAGTTTTATGAGGAAGCCTATAAATCCGCTGTGGAGATTGTTGGCGGTGAACAGTATATCCTCTCGGCAGTCATGCACGCTGACGAGATTAACCGGGCGATGTCCGAAGCACTTGGCAAGGACGTGTTCCATTATCATCTTCATGTGGTCTATGTCCCTGTGGTGGAGAAACAGATTTTGTGGTCGAAACGCTGCAAGGATGAAGCTCTCAGAGGAACGGTAAAGGAAACCATTATGCAGGTCAGCCGCAGTAAAAAGTGGCTGTCCAAACCTGCTGTGGACAAAGATGGAAAACCAATTCTGCAAGTCAATGGTAAGCCTGTTCTCCGAAAATCCTATTCTGTTTTACAGGATGATTTTTTTCAGCACATGAGAGCTGCCGGATATACCGATGTGGAACGTGGAGAGCGTGACAGCACCGAGGAACATCTGACTGTGACCCAGTTTAAGGTGGCAAAGGAAAAGCAGCGACTGGAAGCTGTGACGGCGGAACTGAACCAGAAAGAAGCACAGCTTGACGATACTACACAGGCTGCGGAGAAGAAAAAGCAGGAGCTTAAATCCCTGCAAGCACAGACTAAGGCGGCAACCGGAATAGCGGTGACGGTTCAGGAGCTGGAGTCGATGGGTAAGAAATCTTTTACCGGGAACATCGTCTTGACACCCGATGAATGCCGTACTCTCAAAAATTATGCTGTCAGCAGCTTTGCTGAAAAAGCGGAGAAATTAAAATACCAGCAGAAATATGAAACAGCCAAGAAAGATGCTGGGGTATGGAAAAAACGATATGAGAAACTTCTGGAACAGGCTCAGCCGTATCTGGATGCTGTCAAGCTCGCACCTGAAAGGGTACGGGCTTTTCTTAATGCCGTTTTGACCAGAGGAAAAGAGAAACAGGACATTCCGCAGGAACGTGGACGAAAAAGAAAGGAGAGCACTATTGACAGATAAATGGAATGGTTTTGCCGATTTACTTGCAAATTTAATAGAAAAATATGCGGCGGTTCTGGATATTGATAATCTTCCAGAGCCGCCGTCTTGTTTGGAGGAAGAAAACACATCTGAAGAACCCAGTGACACTATTGAATTGATGGAAAAGCAATGATATAATAGTCGTGGAATAAGTGTCCAAACTCTATGCGAGAGCTACTGTTCTCAACGCATAGAGCTACATAGAATAAAAGCGCAATACCCCGTTGCACAATTAGAAATGAGGTGTTCCGGTGAACAATTATGATGATATGAATCAAAAATCCAATATGATTATTTACACAACAGAAGATGGATTGACAAAAATTGAAACCACATTTGATGAGGATACCGTGTGGTTATCCATTGACCAGATGGCAGAGTTGTTCCAGAGAGATAAATCTACTATTTCAAGACATATAAAAAATGTATTTTCCGAAGGCGAGCTGCAGCGAGAGTCAGTTGTTGCAAATTTTGCAACAACTGCGGCAGATGGAAAAACCTATCAGGTTGACTACTATAATCTTGATGTTATCATTTCTGTCGGCTATCGTGTAAAATCCAAGCGTGGCACACAGTTCAGAATCTGGGCAACTAACATTCTCAAAGAATACATGAAAAAAGGTTTTGCTTTGGATGATGAACGATTGAAAAATCTGGGCGGCGGTGGATATTTCAAGGAACTGCTTGAAAGAATCAGAGACATCCGTGCATCGGAAAAGGTGTTTTATCGTCAGGTGCTTGAAATCTATGCCACCAGCATTGACTACGACCCGAAAGCGGAAATCTCTATCCGTTTTTTCAAAAAAGGTTCAGAATAAAATTCATTATGCCATTCACGGACAGACTGCGGCAGAAGTGATTTATACAAGAGCGGATGCGGAAAAAGAGTTCATGGGACTTACCACCTTTGCCGGTAATCAGCCGACACTCAAAGAAGCGATTGTTGCGAAAAACTATCTGAATGAGAAAGAGCTTCGTGCTATGGGACAACTTGTATCCGGGTATCTGGATTTTGCGGAACGTCAGGCAGAGCGTGAACAGGCAATGACGATGCAGGACTGGGCAGAGCATCTGGATCGCATTCTTACCATGAGTGGAGAGCAGCTTTTAATTGGAAATGGAAGCATTACTCATAAGCAGGCTGTTGATAAAGCGACTGGAGAATATCGAAAATATAAGACAAGAACGCTCAGCGACGTGGAAAATGATTATTTAAATTCGATAAAGATGTTGGAACAGAAAACTGACGGCAAAAAATAACAGACGATGAAAGCTGAATTATGCCACAGGCTGTGGCACAAATGAGGATGGCGATATGAAAGAAAAAACAAAAGTATATATTTATACGAGAGTATCTACTGCCGTTCAGGTAGACGGTTACTCCTTGGATGCTCAGAAATCAAGAATGAAAGCCTATGCTGAGTTCAACGATTTTGAAATCGTCGGTGAATATGAGGATGCCGGTAAATCGGGAAAGTCCATTGAGGGCAGATTGGAATTTAACCGCATGATGGAGGATATCAAGTCCGGTAAAGATGGCGTGTCCTATGTGCTGGTGTTCAAGTTATCACGTTTTGGCAGAAATGCGGCAGATGTGCTGTCTACCTTACAGGTGATGCAAGATTTCGATGTCAATCTGATTTGTGTGGAGGATGGCATTGATTCTTCCAAAGATGCCGGTAAGCTGATGATTTCCGTGCTTTCTGCGGTTGCCGAGATTGAGCGTGAGAATATCCGTGTTCAGACGATGGAAGGCAGAATCCAGAAAGCTCGTGAGGGTAAATGGAACGGTGGTTTTGCTCCCTACGGATACAAATTGGAAAAAGGTATGCTGTATATCAACGAGGAAGAAGCCGAGGCAATCCGCATTATCTTTGACCAGTATGTGCATACCGATATAGGAGCTAACGGACTTGCGAAATACCTTGCCAATCACGGTATCAACAAAATTCAGCGGCAGAATGGAAAAAATCCTCTGTTTGATGCAGCCCTGATTCGCAGAATTTTGAAAAATCCCGTTTACTGTGGTAAAATTGCTTACGGCAGGAGAAGAACAGAAAAGGTACATGGAACTCGCAATGATTACCGACTTGTGGAGCAGGAAAATTATCTGTTAGTTGACGGTCTGCATGAAGCCATTGTATCAGAAGGACTCTGGCATGAAGCCCAAGTAAAACTTCTTGCTCAGGCGAAGAAGTATGAAAAGGTCAACAACGGTAAAGACAACAAGGTACACCTGCTGACCGGATTACTTAAATGTCCTATTTGCGGAGCCGGAATGTACGGCAACAAAAGCATCAAGCACAAGCCGGACGGCACGAAATATAAGGATTTCTTCTATTATGGCTGCAAACACCGCACTATGACCCGTGGTCATAAGTGTGAATACAAGAAGCAAATCAATGAGGAATTGCTGGACGGTGCTGTTGCAGAGGTTATTATCAAACTGGTCAGCAATCCGAAGTTTGCGGCGATGATGCAGCAAAAAATCAATATGAAGATAGATACATCCGCCATTGAACAGGAGATTGCCAATTATGAAAAACAGCTTCGTCAGAGCTATGCTACGAAGTCCCGTTTGATTGATGAGATTGATACCCTTGACCCAGATGATAAGCACTACATCAAGCGTAAAGCAGACCTTGATGATCGCCTTTATAAAATGTATGATAAGATAGAGGATACGGAGAATCTGTTGATTGAAGCCAGAGCAAAGAAAATGGCAATAGAAGCAGAAAAACTCACTGCTGACAATATCTACAAAGTGCTGATTTATTTTGAAAAGCTGTACGCTGTCATGGACGAGCAGGAGAAGCGACAGATTATGGAATCGCTGATTTCTGAAATCCATATCTATGAGGAACGACAGCCAAACGGTCAGAAGATGAGTTCTCTTTGGGATATGTCCGAATTTCAGGATGGGGCAAACACCCAGAGAAGCATAGCGGGTTAAAGGTATCCAACCTTTATTTTGGGATGATTTCGGCAAGAACTACATGCCCAAATCCGAAGATTCCAGACAGCCCCAGTGTCCGCCGGAAAAGAGGCAAGAGAAGCTGAAATATTTTGGGATGATTTGGATATTATGGAGATGGATGATTGATTTTTGTGAGTTCAACATGGATAATGCTTGTGTGGAACTAAAATTTGCAAATGGCAGCATGATTGCCATTGATACCATCGCCGTGGAGAATGAGGTTGCCGATAATATGTATCAGCGGTCAGAATTGGACTATCTGATCTACAATGATCCGATTGGATAT
>VOFB01000950.1_pt1:0-7500 | contig 130000 bp, 192 predicted proteins | sample 5384141 | NCBI WGS metagenome assembly VOFB01 (sample SAMN12384721, study PRJNA508395) | human gut metagenome | isolation source: healthy gut A | host: Homo sapiens
GTCTCAACACCTGCACAGTACATTGAAGAGGATTCTGACCACCAAGAATCTTGCTGCTGTATTCTTTATTGTCTTTTACCTTAATTGATCCATCTGCCATTCCGTTCATAACCGTGCTGTTGTTTACGAAATCGTCATCATCTACAACGATATCTTTCATAATGTCGTCGTCTGTTGTCATCTTTAACATAATATCTTTTACAAGATTTGCGTTATCTGTTCCCTGAGCTGCACAGATCCATGTACCACCCCAGAAGAAGCCCTGGGTCCCTGAGCTGCGCCCCATCCGCCGTTGTATCCGATAGATCCTTCTGTATCAGCTGCCATAGAGAAGTTTACTAACCATGCAGGTCCAAAGTAGCAGAATACTTTACCCTGTGGATAGAATCCTTTTGACCAGTCATCTGACCAGAGATCACAAGTACCTGTCTCGCCAGCATCTACCTGAGCCTTAGAATCGTCTACCCATTTCATAATGTTGTCATCGATATTGATCTTATTTCCGTCTACCCACTTAGATGTTACATTGTTGGAGTATACACGGTATGTATCGTTTGCAGAAGCAGTCATCTTGTAACCTGCATCCTTCATCTTCTTTGCGGTATCGTTATATGTATCCCAATCCTTTACATATTCCTGAACCTTATCTGGATCGTCTGTTCCAAGAACTTCTTTGGCTGCATCTCTGTTATAGAAAAGAACACCTGGGCAGCCCCTGCCATGAAAGGCCTTTTTAAAACGCCCTTGGAATCGGTAACGATATCCTTTGTGTACTGATACTGTTTTGACAGATCGCTGTCTGTAATTCCCAGATCCTTAATTGGCATCGTATAATCGGTATCTACATACTTCAATGCGTAATCTGCTTCTACCAGGAATAAGTCAATCTTATCATCTGCTGGAGCATCTGCCTGATTTAATAAGGTAGCATCCAGATTGTTCTGGTAAGCATTGTCATCGTTTGGTGTAATGTTCCAGACAACATCAACATCACCGATCTTTCCATGTGTTGCATCAACTTCCTGATAATCCGGATAGTGAGCTGTGATACGGCTCTTGAACTCCTCGTTCCAGCAATAAATGTTTAAAACCTTTCCGGTATCTTCTGCCGGAGCAGTTACTTCAGAACTGGTATCTGCCTTTGAAGTATCCGGTGTTGTTGCATTGTCGCTGCTCTCTTTACTTCCGCAGCCAGCAAACATTGTTGCTACCATTGTTGCGCACAGCAGTGCACTTACGACTTTCTTTTTCATATAAAACCCTCCTTCATATTGTTGACCTTGCGGTCTGTTTGTTGTGAAAAGAAACCTGCCGGTTTATCCCTTCGGTTGAATTGCCCCTACGGATTGTCCCGGAACTAAACTTCCTTCTATAACGACTCTCTCAACGAGAGTTGTTCTCGGTTTTTCAATGGTTCCGATGAGCCTTGTTGCAGCTTCGCTTCCAATCATTTCTGTATTCTGGCGAATTGTTGTGAGTTTTGGATATAAAAGCTGCGAGATCATCGTACCGTCATATCCGGCTACCGAAATGTCTCTCGGAATTCGAAGTCCCATTTCAATAATGACATTTCTACCTCCTATTAAAGAAGTATCATCCGGATAAATGATACAGGTTGGCGGATCTTCCAGATTCAACAGTTCCTTTGTCTGTTTTGCAGATCCTTTTGTCTCAAGATAATCAGCTGAGCGGACATATGTATCGGGAATTTCAAGCCCCAGTTCATCAATTGTCCGATAAAAACTTGCGAGCCGGTCCCGCGTAACACTTGATCCTTCCTGTCCATGAATATATGCAATTTTCCGATGTCCCTGCCCGTATATATATTTTACAAGATCTTCCATACCCTGAATATTGTTGGAACTGACTGCCGTACAGTTATGATGTACATAATCAATCGTAACTACAGGTATTTCACTGTTCATCAGCTCGATCACATCCGGGTCATCAAAATTGGCACATACAATTACGACCCCCTCAAAATTCCGGTACCGGCAATGTTCATAATAGGACATTTTCCGATTTTCAAAGCAGGTGTTGATAAATGTAATGTCATATCCTAACTTTTCTGCCTGAATCTTAAGTCCGTTCAGCACACCGGAGAAATATTCATGAGTCAGCCCCTTCCGGCTTCCTCCTCGAAGAGTACCCCGATATTATATGAACGGTTCGTCTTAAGTGCTCTGGCCGCTGCATTCGGAAAATATCCAAGTGCTTCTGCCGTTTGCTTTACCCGGTTTTTTGTCTCTTCACTGATATCTTTATGATCATTCAGTGCTTTGCTTACAGTCGCAGTAGAGACACCACATCGTTCAGCAATTGTTTTTAAAGATACCATATCGTTCCTCCAATGTTTCGGAAAACTTTCTTAATCGTTTTCGTAGCTTTAATATACCCCCGTATGGTCAGAAATGCAATAGCTTTTTGTCATTTCGTCAATTTAAACACCTTATTCTTGACTGTTTTGTGCATATTGTATGTGTATTTTGTGTCCGTGCATGCGCACGCTGTTTTATTCTTATACGTTTACGCAATTTTTGTTTTTTAATGTTGCGCACGCATTTGTTGCTTTCTTATATTTTTTTGTTTTCGTTTTTGTTCAAGTTGCTGTATTTGCCTGTTTTAAGCCATTTTGTGTTGATTTTTAAATTTCAGAGACTATACTCTATTTATAAAAGAGAGCACTTAAACGTTTTCGCTCTCATAGATAAGTGGCATTTAAAACAAGCACGATGGATTGATTACTCCACCAAATGCTTCTTTCCACTTTCATCTACTATGTCACAAGCAAATAATTTTATATGGAGGATACACACATGAAATTTGGATATTTCGATGATGCGAACAAAGAATATGTTATTACCTCTCCTAAGACACCACTCCCATGGATCAACTATCTGGGTTCTGAGAATTTCTTTTCTCTGATCTCCAATACCTGCGGTGGCTATAGCTTCTATAAAGATGCAAAGCTTCTTCGTCTGACGAGATACCGTTATAACAATGTTCCTTTCGACAGCAATGGACACTACTACTATATTAAAGAGGGCGATACCATCTGGAATCCCGGATGGATGCCAGCCAAGACCGATCTGGACGCTTATGAGTGTCATCACGGTATGGGCTACTCCACCTTCCGGAGCAGTAAAAATGATCTGCTGGCAGAGCTGACCGCATTTGTTCCGGTTGGAAAGAACTGTGAGATCAATCAGCTGACTCTTACCAATAACAGTAAAGAGACGAAAGATTTTTCTGTCTTTTCTTATGTAGAATTCTGTTTATGGAATGCAATGGACGACATGACCAACTTCCAGCGTAATTTCTCTACCGGTGAAGTAGAAGTTCATGGATCTGCAATTTATCATAAGACCGAATACCGTGAGCGTCGTAATCACTATGCTCTGTATGCAGTTAACGCCCCGGTAGACGGATTTGATACTGACCGCGATTCCTTCCTTGGAGCATACGGAGAAAACTCTGCTCCTGAAGTTGTCGTGTCCGATCAGTCCAAAAACTCCATTGCCAGCGGATGGGCTCCGGTAGGCTCCCATCATCTGAAAGTGTCTCTTGCTCCCAGCGAGTCTAAAACTTTCGTATTTATTCTGGCATACATAGAGAATCCGGTTGAAGAAAAATGGATCGGACGCGCCGAAGATGGAAAGATTAACCGCACACGTGCGGAAGCTCTGATGAAAGAATTTGATACCAAAGAAAAATCAGAAGCAGCACTGGCTGAACTGAAAAAATACTGGGATGAACTGCTTTCTCACTTTACGGTATCCTCTTCCGAGGAAAAACTGGATCGTATGGTAAACATCTGGCATCAGTATCAGTGTATGGTCACATTTAATATGAGCCGTTCTGCTTCCTACTTCGAATCCGGTATCGGACGAGGCATGGGATTCCGTGATTCCTGTCAGGATCTGCTTGGTTTCGTACATCTGATTCCGGACCGCGCAAGAGAGCGTATTCTGGATATTGCAGCAACACAGTTTGAAGACGGAAGTGCATACCATCAGTATCAGCCGCTGACCAAGAAGGGAAATTCCGATATCGGAAGCGGTTTCAATGATGATCCGCTGTGGCTGATTGCAGGTACCGCAGCCTACATTAAAGAAACCGGGGACTACACCATCCTGGATGAAAAAACGCCGTATGACAGTGATCCTTCTAAGGCAACTGATTTTATGGAGCATTTACGCCGTTCCTTCCACTACACCATCGATCATCTCGGACCGCATAAACTTCCGCTGATCGGCCGTGCAGACTGGAATGACTGCCTGAACCTAAACTGCTTCTCCACCGAACCGGGAGAATCCTTCCAGACATTCGGCCCATCCGAAGGACCAAATGCAGAGTCTGTCTTCATTGCCGGTATGTTTGTCCGTTACGGTAAAGATTATGTAGAGATCTGCCGTCACAGAGGGCTTGAGGATGAAGCAAAACTGGCAGAAAATGCTATCGCAGAAATGGAAAAGACGGTTCTTGATGCTGGCTGGGATGGAGAATGGTTCCTGCGGGCATACGATCATTACAAAAACAAGATTGGTTCTAAAGAATGTGAAGACGGTAAAATTTTTATCGAGCCACAAGGCTTCTGCGTTATGGCAGAGATCGGCCTGAAAGAAGGAAACTGTCTGAAAGCCATGGAATCCGTAGAAAAATATCTGGATACTAAATACGGTATTGTACTTCTTCAGCCACCTTATCACAGATACCATGTTGAACTTGGTGAAATTTCCTCTTATCCACCAGGATATAAAGAAAATGCCGGTATCTTCTGCCACAACAATCCTTGGATTTCCATTGCAGAAACCGTTGTCGGACGTGGAAACCGTGCATGGCAGGTATATACAAGAACCTGTCCTGCATATATCGAAGATATCAGCGAAATTCACCGTACCGAACCTTATGTATATTCGCAGATGATTGCCGGAAAAGATGCTCCAAACTTTGGAGAAGCCAAGAACAGCTGGCTGACCGGTACTGCAGCGTGGACATTCCTGGACGTTTCCCAGTATATTCTCGGAATTCGTCCGGATTACGACGGATTGACCGTCGATCCATGTATTCCATCCACTCTGGATGGTTTCGAAGCAAAACGTGACTTCCGTGGTGTGACCTATCACATCAGCGTCCGTAACCCAAAACACGTAGAAAAAGGGTGTTGCTTCCATGACCGTTGATGGCATTGCCGTAGACGGAAATACGATTCCTTTACCAACCGGCAAGACAGAAGTCTCTGTCGAAGTGGTTATGGGCTAATACTTAATCACAGTAATTCTTGTTTCCGGTTTTGTGCCGGAAGCAGTTTTACCATTTTTCATTATTTTCCTACCCCAAAAGAGGGTGCGCATTATGCGCACCCTCTTTTATTCATGATGATTTTATTTATGATGAATCGCTTTTTTTCACCCATATAAATAAGTTTCTTACAAATACTCCTCCAAAAAAGATCTGCCAGCATAATGCCATTGGGAAGTTTAATGCAAATTTTTGCAGCCACACTGCGATCACCTGATTTCCCGGATGTGCAAACAAAACTGTGGCAATCAGACTCATTACCGGACACATCAGACATACAATCATAGAACAGATTGCAAGTGTCACAAAGACCGGCTTGTCTTCTTTTGGATTTACCAGACGAAATGCCAGCATCGTTGCCAGTTTCTCCACTACAAAATACTCCAGAATACATGCGATCGGCCACATAATCGGTATTTCATGAAACGCCAGCAGAAAAACTTCGTTTGTCATTCCGCCTTTGTCGATTGCGATGTTATAGCATACCATGGCATACACCATGACAAACGCCATAACAAGTGTAAATAAAATATTTTCGAGTCTACTCTTCTTTGGCATAATTTTGCCCTCCTTTAATATAAATAAATTTGAGCATAGAAAAACACACGCGTGTTGTTCGTTAATCAGTGAGTAATGCACACATGTGTCGTTTCCAATTATACCAATATGTTCTCTATACAATTAAAAGTGCCTAGTTCGGAATCGAACCAGAGACACGAGTGTTACCACACTTCCACCTCTGCCCTATCTACCTTGTACTCTTCAAGGGATCTTACTCACTTATGTGAGGGATATCTCATCTTGAGGGGGGCTTCACGCTTAGATGCCTTCAGCGTTTATCCCTTCCGGACTTGGCTACTCTGCCATGCCGTTGGCCGACAGCAGATACACCAGTGGTCCGTCCATCCCGGTCCTCTCGTACTAAGGACAGCTCCTCTCAAATATCCTCCGCCCGCGCCGGATAGGGACCGAACTGTCTCACGACGTTCTGAACCCAGCTCGCGTACCGCTTTAATGGGCGAACAGCCCAACCCTTGGGACCTGCTACAGCCCCAGGATGCGATGAGCCGACATCGAGGTGCCAAACCACTCCGTCGATGTGAACTCTTGGGAGTGATAAGCCTGTTATCCCCAGGGTAGCTTTTATCCGTTGAGCGATGGCAATCCCACTTTATGCCACCGGATCACTAAGTCCTAGTTTCCTACCTGCTCCACCCGTCGGTGTCGCAGTCAAGCTCCCTTCTGCCTTTGCACTCTTCAAATGGTTTCCGACCATTCTGAGGGAACCTTTGAGCGCCTCCGATACCCTTTCGGAGGCGACCGCCCCAGTCAAACTCCCCGCCTGGCATTGTCCCATCACCGGGTCACGGCGACTGGTTAGAAACCCAATACTGCAGGGGTGGTATCCCAACAGTGACTCCATTGAAACTGGCGTTCAATTTCAAAGTCTCCCACCTATCCTGTACATGCAGTACCGAATCCCAGTACCAAACTGGAGTAAAGCTCCATGGGGTCTTTCCGTCCTGGCGCGGGTAACCAGCATCTTCACTGGTACTTCAATTTCACCGGATGTATTGTCGAGACAGTGCTCAAATCATTACGCCTTTCGTGCGGGTCGGAACTTACCCGACAAGGAATTTCGCTACCTTAGGACCGTTATAGTTACGGCCGCCGTTTACTGGGGCTTAAATTCAAAGCTTCATCTTGCGACTAACCTCTCCTCTTAACCTTCCAGCACCGGGCAGGCGTCAGCCCATATACTTCACCTTACGGTTTCGCATAGACCTGTGTTTTTGCTAAACAGTTGCTTGAGCCTATTCTCTGCGGCCCACTTCCATGGGCACCCCTTCTCCCGAAGTTACGGGGTCATTTTGCCGAATTCCTTAACAATGCTTCTTCCGTCGGCCTTAGGATTCTCTCCTCATCCACCTGTGTCGGTTTACGGTACGGGCACATATAAAGCAATAGCGGCTTTTCTCGGCACAGGGCTCACATACTTCGCTACTTTATTTCGCTCCGCGTCACGCTTTTGGCTTGCCAGCGGATTTGCCAGCTTGACACCTCTTCGTTTGCACCGGTATTTCCATTCCCGGCCCATGCTCTCCCCATGCGTCCCCACAGTTCTGTTTATATGTGGTACAGGAATCTAAACCTGTTGTCCATCGGCTACGTCTTGCGACCTCGCCTTAGGCCCCGACT
>VOFB01000950.1_pt1:12500-130000 | contig 130000 bp, 192 predicted proteins | sample 5384141 | NCBI WGS metagenome assembly VOFB01 (sample SAMN12384721, study PRJNA508395) | human gut metagenome | isolation source: healthy gut A | host: Homo sapiens
GTCATTTCATAAGACTGGTTCCAGATCAGCCGGTCATCTGTATCGTGACACACGATTCCGTCATTATCATATTCCAGTATTTTTCCCTGGAACATCTTATATCCCGTTGCCGCACTGTCCTTTCTCTCCGCCGATGCCTGCACCTCAAATCCTGAATATGTGCGAAGTGCAGACCAAAGTTCTACAAAAATCACTGCTGCTACAACAGTAACGATCACAAGTGCCGTCCTGCGGGCTATTTTATGCCTGTGTCTCCTGATTTTTTCTTCCAGTTCCTCCAGGTCTTCCTGACTTGTCTCTACGGTTTTAAATTCCGTTTTTTCAGCCACCGATTTTTCTCCTTTTCGCTTACGTTTCTATCATTATAGCATTGCAATCCCCGTTACGGAAGTAATAATTTCTGTCCAACCCTGATATCATCCGAATCTTCCAGATCATTCGCCTTTTCAAGCTCTTTTAATTTTTTCATTGATCCGTATGCCTGTTTACAGATCCCACTCAGCGTATCCCCCTGTTGTACTACATAATAATTTTGTGTATTTTCTACCGCCACAGGTTTTTCTTTTTCCTCGGCCGGCTGTGTGGAAGGAGCCTCTTCCTCTGCCTTTTTCACCGCTCCCGCCGGAACCTCTTCAATCGGTATCAGCTGCATGGGTTCACTGATGGTTTCCGTACTCTTTGCGCTCTCCGTCCGTTCTTCCACTATATTTTTTTCAGTTCCCACAAGGACTTCTGCCGGTTGTGACACATGGCGGATTTTTTCCCCTATCGTCTCCACGGTATGCTCCAGGCCGGAATATGAATTCGCTGCTGCCAGATTCCGACCCCGGCCAGAACTAAAAGCAACGCGATTGCGGCAGCCATCGCATACGACGTTGGTTTGCGTTCGCTCTTTGAACTGCTGCATTCTTCTTTTTCGTTCTCTTTTTTGCTCTCCGTCAGAATCTCCGGAAGCATCTGCCGGGTTCCACGTCTCGGCAGTTCAATCGTCACATCCGGGATCCGTATCTCATGCAGTTCCCTTGCATAATAGATATAAAACCCGTTTTTCGGTTGCAGCCGGTTGCCTTTATGCAGATAAAAGTATTCTTCCCCTCCATACTGTCCATAAGGAAAAGAACCTGATGTGCACCTCCGAACTGTTCTCTGTGGATAGCTTCCAGTTCTGCTGTCAGGCGTGGTGGATATCCTTTACAATCCAATGCCCATCCGACAATAATGGAATTCTCATAAGATCTCTTAATCTCACGGAATACATCCGACCACGCATGCGTTCCCCATCTCGGCAGATTCTGTGAAAATTCCATATCCCTTACCGGAATGGCAGCCTCTACAAAGGTCATATATACACCCTGCTCGCACTCTGTATGCCCCATAAAGATAAACACTCTCCGCTCCTCATAAGTTTCTTCATGCACCCTGGCATACGCCGCATTTTCTATGTAAATCCGATCCCCCTCTGCCGGTGTTCCGATCTGTCTGATATTTTTCAGGTCACGTCCGGTCCTTCTGCAATATCTATCATATCCTGCCTCCTTATCCGTTTTTCCAGAATATAGTATCACCACCATCCGGTAGAATTTTGGAAAAACCTGACAGGCATGAAAAAAATCGTACGACACTACCGGACATATTTCCAGACTTCAGGCAAAAAAAAGACTGCCATATCCTTCGATACGACAGCCTCCTTTGTACTTGCTGTATTATTTTGCAAAAGCTTTTACTTTTTTGTAAATTCCTTCTGCGTCCAGTTCATATTTATGAATCAGCTCAACCGCCGGTCCGGATTCTCCAAACCGGTCATTCACGCCGATACGCATCATCTTTGTCGGTGCCTTTTCACACAATACTTCCGCTACCGCGCTTCCAAGTCCACCGATTACGGAATGTTCCTCAACGGTTACGACTTTCTTCGTCTTTGTTGCAGATGCAACAACCAGTTCCTCGTCAATCGGCTTGATGGTATGGATATTGATTACTTCTGCAGAAATTCCATCTTTCTCCAGCATCTTTGCAGCTTCTAAGGACTCTGACACTTCCAGTCCTGTCGCAAAAATGGTTACATCCGTACCTTCTTTTAATACGATTCCTTTTCCGATCTCAAACTTGTAATCCGGTCTGTCATTGATCACCGGCACTGCCAGACGTCCAAACCGAAGATACACCGGTCCCACATGATCATATGCTGCATGTACTGCTGCGCGTGCTTCCACATCATCCGACGGGTTGATCACTACCATACCAGGAATCTCACGCATCAGAGCCAGATCCTCCAGACACTGATGGGTAGCTCCGTCTTCTCCGACCGAAATTCCTGCATGGGTAGCTCCGATCTTTACATTCAGATGTGGATAGCCAATGGAGTTGCGAACCTGCTCGTAGTTACGTCCGGCTGCAAACATTGCAAAAGAACTGATAAACGGAACTTTCCCACAGGTAGATAATCCTGCAGCAATACCTGTCATGTTGCACTCTGCGATACCGCAGTCCCAATGGCGCTCCGGAAATTCTTTCTGAAAATACAGGTTTTGGTAGCACCTGCCAGATCCGCGTCCAGCACGATCAGATCTTCATGCTCTTTTCCAAGTTCTACCAGCGCGTTGCCGTAACTCTCTCTGGTTGCAATCTTCTTTACTTCTGACATAATGCTTCACCTGCTTTCTCAAGATCTTTCATAGCGATTTCGTACTGCTCGTCATTCGGAGCTTTTCCATGCCATCCGGCTTCATTCTCCATAAAGGAAACTCCCTTTCCTTTGATGGTCTTTGCAATAATGGCAGTCGGCTGACCTTTGGTCTTCTTCGCTTCCTCAAATGCTGCACGGATCTGGTCGAAATCATTTCCATCAATCACGATCGTGTGGAAATTAAATGCCTCAAACTTCTTATCAATCGGATACGGAGAACATACTTTGTCAATCTCCCCATCAATCTGCAGATTATTATTGTCTACAATCACTACCAGATTGTCCAGCTTCCGGTGTCCTGCCCACATAGCAGCCTCCCAGATCTGTCCCTCCTGAATCTCACCATCTCCGGTCAGGGTGTATACACGATAGTCCTTGTGATCAAATTTTCCGGCTGCTGCCATACCTACTGCAGCAGAAACTCCCTGCCCCAAAGATCCACTGGACATATCAACGCCGGGAATATGCTTCATGTCCGGATGTCCCTGCAGATACGAACCTGTATGGCGCAGTGTCACAAGATCTTCCTTCGGGAAAAATCCGCGCTCTGCAAGTGTGGAATAATAAGCCGGTGCTACATGTCCTTTGGACAATACAAAACGGTCACGATCCTCCATCTTCGGGTTCTTTGGATCAATGTTCATTTCCTCAAAATACAGATAAGTAAAAATATCTGCTGAGGATAATGATCCGCCCGGATGACCGGATTTTGCACTATGCACCGCGGTCACAATGCTCTTACGGATTTCATTCGCAAGCTTTTCCAATTCTAAATTATTCATTATTTATTCTTTCCTCCTCTTAAAATGGTGGTGTATTATAATTCCGTTCTTCCCTGCAATGCCCGCAGGAGAGTCACTTCATCAATATATTCCAGATCACCTCCGACCGGCACACCACTTGCGATCCGTGTCACTTTAATCCCGGTTGGCTTGATCAGTTTACTGATATACATGGCTGTCGTCTCGCCTTCTAAGCTGGAATTTGTAGCAATAATCACTTCATCCACATCCTGCTCCAGACGAACCATGAGTTCTTTTAAGCGGATATCGTTCGGTCCGATTCCAAGCATCGGGGAAATAGCACCGTGCAGCACATGATAGACTCCATTGTATTTTCCGGTCTTTTCATATGCAACCAGATCACGGGTATTCTCCACTACCATAATCGTCTTGTGATCTCTGGAAGTATCACTGCAGATCGGACAGATTTCCTGATCTGTCAGGTTATAACAGCACTTGCAGTATTTGACATTTTTCTTTGCAGAAACAATTGCCGATGCCAGTGCATCCACATGATCCTGTGGCATATTCAGAATATGAAATGCCAGCCGCTGTGCGGATTTGGCTCCGATTCCGGGAAGTGCAGACAATTCCTCAATCAATTTCGCAATCTCATGACTGTAATAATCCATATTTAGAACGGAAGTCCTCCGCCCAATGCACCGGTAATCTGTGACATGGACTGCTGGGAAGCTTCATCGATTTTACGCATTGCCTCGTTGGTTGCTGCCACGATCAGATCTTCCAGCATTTCAATATCGTCCGGATCAACTACTTCTTCTGCAAGTTTTACCTTTGTCACCTCATGCTTGCCGGAAACGGTCACTTCTACCGCTCCACCGCCTGCTGTGGCTGTCACTTCCTGCTCCTCTAAATTCTTCTGCGCCTCTTCCATCTGCTTTTGCATCTTCTGCGCCTGTTTCATAATATTCGCCATATTTCCCGGCATACCGCCAGGAAATCCACCTCTTTTTGCCATGTGGGGTCCTCCTGCTTTCTAATTTCAGTTATTTACGAATCTTGTATTATCATACCATTAGAAGTTCTCTTCCTCAATATCAAAATTGATTAATTGCCGCAAATCCGGTACCGTATTGGCTGCACTGCGTCCTCCTTCATTTAAGCGGAGCTGCACTTCTACCTGCTTTGCACACCGCTGCGCAATCATTTCTTTCAAATGATCAATACACCCTGCCTTATTGTCGCTTAGATAGGAAAAAGCGTTGGCATCGTCAAACACCAGGAGCAGTTCTCCCGCCGGTCCAAGCGTCGGCACCGCCTGATTTAAATACTGTCTGGTGATGCCTCCCATCTCCGAAATGACCGACCGCCAGTTGTTCATCACCTGTTTAATGTCCTCCGGAATGGCTTTGGGAAGCTGTGTTTTCTCCTGAGCCTGTGCCGCCGGAGCCTGTGTGCCACCTGCTGCCGGAACTGCTGCACTTTGTGGTGCTGCCGAAACAAATGCCCCGCTTTCTAATTTCTGCTCCATATCATCCATACGCTCATTGAGTGCCGACAGATCTTTTTCCATCTGCGGACGGCAAAGCTTGATAATTGCAATCTCCAGCAGGATGCGCTTCTGTGCCGCATACCGGATCTGGCTGGACAGTTCGAGAAAATCCGGATATACCGGATCAGTGTTTCCGGCTCCACCGTCTGTGCCTCTTCTTTCAGGGCTGCCAGATGATCTGCCGACATATCCAGCACTTCCTCCATGTCATCCGCACTCTGGATGAGCAAAAGATTTCTCATGTACCAGGTAAAATCGTTCACCATCTGTCCCAGTTCCCGTCCCTGATCCACCAAATGATCCACCGTCCGGATGGCACCGGTCACATCTTTTGCCAGCACCTGGCGCAACAGTGCGGAAAACACTTCCGTATCCACTGCACCGAGCACTTCCAGCACATTTTCATAGGTGAGTTTTTCCCCAGATGAAAAGCAATACACTGGTCGAGCAGACTCAGCGCATCACGCATCGAACCGTCCCCGGCTTTTGCCACATAACGCAGTGCGCGCTCCTCGACATCCACCTGTTCGGTGCGCATCAGTTCCGCCAGACGATCGGTAATGGTATCAATGGAAATCCGGTGAAAATCATATCTCTGGCAACGGGACAGAATCGTAATCGGGATCTTGTGTGCTTCCGTTGTCGCAAGAATAAAAATCACATATGCCGGCGGCTCCTCCAGCGTCTTGAGCAGCGCGTTAAATGCACCTGCTGACAGCATATGCACCTCATCAATGATGTAAACCTTGTATTTTCCCTCTGTCGGGCGGTAAGATACTTCTTCCCGGATCTGCCGGATATTGTCCACGCCGTTGTTCGATGCCGCATCAATCTCTATGACATTCATAGAAGTCCGGCGGCAATGCCCTGACATGCAGGGCATTTTCCACAGGGACTTCCGTCTACCGGGTGTTCACAATTAACTGCCTTTGCAAAAATCTTTGCAACTGTGGTTTTTCCGGTACCCCGGGTACCACAAAACAGATAAGCATGTCCTATGCGATCGGCTTTGATCTGGTTCTTTAATGTTGTAACAATATGTTCCTGTCCCTTGACATCTTCAAATTCCTGGGGACGGAACTTACGGTATAAAGCCGTGTAAGACATTTTTCTTCTCCTTCTTATCGGATATCAGATAGCCGAACGATTAATCTCCAAAACTGATACCGATCCGTTTTGCCTCCTGAATCATCTGACTATCCGGATCTACCGTCTTTAATTTGCCGGCTACATCTTCCAATGGCACACATTTGGTCTTGTTGTTGATCATCGCGATCATGTAACCAAACTTTCCATCCATGATGGCTTGGCTGCCGCGGAACCCAGCCGTGTACATAACACTCTGTCGTATGGGCACGGACTTCCTCCACGCTGTGTATGGCCCGGAACTGCCACCCGGACTTCCACACCACACTTCTCCTGAATCTGATCTGCAATCTCATAAGAAACCGACGGATACTTACGGGATGCTACCTTTGCCTTGTACTGTTTCTTGGAAAGCTCTGCATCTTCTTTGGAGATTGCGCCCTCCGCAACAGCAAGAATCGTAAAGCCCTTTCCGTCTTTGGTGCGCTTGTGAATGGCCTCTACAACCTTGTCGATGTCGTATGGGATCTCCGGAAGCAGAATGATATCTGCTCCGCCTGCCACACCGGCATACAACGTAAGCCATCCCACTTTGTGTCCCATGACTTCTACGATAAACACGCGATTGTGGGAAGCTGCAGTTGTATGGATACAGTCAATAGTCTGTGTAGCCAGATTGATAGCACTCTGAAAACCGAATGTCACGTCTGTTCCGTAAATATCATTGTCAATCGTCTTCGGAAGATGAATGATATTGAGCCCTTCCTCACGAAGCAGATTGGCAGTCTTTTGCGTACCATTTCCGCCAAGGATCACCAGACAGTCCAATCCAAGCTTACGGTATGTGGATTTCATTGCCTCTACCTTGTCCAGACCGTTTTCATCCGGCACACGCATCAGCTTGAATGGCTGGCGGGAAGATCCGAGAATCGTTCCACCTCTGGTAAGGATTCCGGAAAAATCCGAGGCTGTAAGAATTCTGTACTGTTCATAGATCAGCCCTTTGTACCCATTTTCAAATCCATAAATCTCCAGTTCGTCTACATTCGTAGTAAGTCCTTTTACAACACCACGCATGGCTGCATTTAAAGCCTGGCAGTCTCCGCCGCTGGTAAGCATTCCGATCTTCATCATGCACGTTTCCTCCTGCATATTCTCTTATTGTGTACCAAATGTTTTCACATACACATCTGTATTATAGTATAATTTTTGTCCGTTCACAAGATAAGTGACTTGAAAAATGTATGTAAATTCTGTATACTATTAAGGAGCACATCGCATGAGTTCCGCTCCGCGGAAGCGATGTACGTAGGAGATATAGCTTACGCTATACCTCAAGGAGCACATCGCATGAAAGTTCCGCTCCGCGGAAGCGATGTACGTAGGAAATTCATCAGAGATGAATTTCAAGGGAGAGTTGTCCGAGAGGTCGAAGGTGCCGCACTCGAAATGCGGTTTGCGTCGAATAGACGCAACGTGGGTTCGAATCCCATGCTCTCCGCTCACTTTTTAAACAAAAACAGCACCGCGGTCTTCACCTGCCCGGTGCTGTTTTTATATGTCAATGACGTCCCCTGTTATTTCCACGCCGATCCGTCATGTCACGCTTTTCGCGGAAATCACGGCTCCGATGCTCACGGGAATCGTTTGCTCTGTTTCCATCCGCACGGCTTCCATGATCCGCATCGCTGTTTTGGCGGATGACGGTCTCTCTTTTTGCGGCCGATATATACGTTCCATTTCATATAGGCTTCCTGCGCATTGCGGGATTTGTAGATTACATTGCGTTCCTCCCCTACAATATCCGTAATACTGTACCAGCCTTTGTCATACTGGAATTCCGCTGTCTTTCCTTCAAGTTCTTTATTTCCAAGTACAAATTTATGTATTGCCTGCTGTGGCTGCTGCTGTGCCATCCTATCCCTCCTTTTTTTCCTAATACATACTCCACGGCCTGTCTCAGTTTTTCGTCTTTTTTCATTTCTTCCGTTCCCTGAAGTGCCTCTGCCTCTTCCCTGGTAAACAATTCCCGCAGTTTTACCTGATGGTTTTCTACCGGAATATAAGATACTCTGGATTTGTCGAATACCGGGCGCAGCACATAGTACGGAATTTTTCGCTCCCTGCGTGATGCGGAGAGCGAAACAATATTTTCTACCTGACAGACTCCCTGTGTTTCACTGTATATGATCTGTTTTTTTTCAAACATTCTGTCACCTCTGAAAAAGATAAAATTATCATATCACAAGAAAAAGTTTTGACAAATGCCCCAAAACATTTTACGCTTGTCCCAGTGAGGAAATTGTATATGTGGATTCTATTTGCATTTGGGTCAGCTCTGTTCGCCGGACTGACTTCCATACTGGCGAAATGCGGTATCAAAAATACCGATTCCAATGCAGCTACGGCGATCCGTACCATTATTGTACTTATTTTTTCATGGATCATGGTATTTCTGGTCGGGGCACAACACGGCATCGGAAGTGTTTCTGCCAAAACCTGGACATTTCTGATCCTGTCCGGACTTGCCACCGGTGCTTCCTGGCTGTGCTACTTCCGTGCACTGCAGATCGGAGATGTGGATAAGGTGGTGTCTGTCGATAAATCGAGTGCCATCCTCTCCATTCTTCTCGCTTTTCTCTTCCTGCATGAGAGCATCAGCCCACTGAAACTTCTGTGCGTGGTGCTGATCGGCGCGGGAACCTACCTGATGATCACGAAAAAGGAAACCTCTTCTGAGAATTCCGGGAAAAAAGGCTGGAGCTGGTTCTTCTACGCGCTTGGCTCTGCCGTCTTTGCCAGCCTGACTTCTATTCTGGGAAAAGTTGGCATTGAAAACATTGATTCCAATCTGGGAACAGCCATCCGTACCATCATTGTGCTGATCATGGCATGGATTGTCGTGTTTGTCACGAAAAAGCAGGACAGTGTGCGCACGATTGATCACAGGGAACTTGGCTTTATCTGCCTGTCCGGACTTGCCACCGGTGCTTCCTGGCTGTGCTATTACCGTGCGCTGCAGGATGGTCTGGCAAGTGTCGTTGTGCCGATCGATAAGCTGAGTATTCTGGTTACCATTCTGTTTTCTTATCTTGTATTTCATGAGAAACTTGGAAAAAAAGAAGCCGGGGTCTGGTACTGATTGTGGCGGGAACGCTTGGGATGCTGGTGTAGTATCCCTTGCTATGCCCTTCAGGCGCACCAACCAGACAATATTTACCAGCTCAATCCACAATCAACACGGTCTTACCTTCAAACGCAACTCCATATTCTTTGATCTGACTATCTGTAATCCCTTTCATTTTTAGTTCTTCACTGTATTTTCGTTCCCTGATCTGTGCAATTGCAGACTGCGCTGTCTCTTCCAGACTTTTTCCCTTTCTTGCGCTTCTGTACTTTAAATTCCAGAATCACAGCATTATCCTTTCCCGGATATTTTGGCTCCAACATAATATCATACCTGCCAAAGCCGCTTTCCCGATTCGACCTCAGATAATACCTGTCCCGCAAATCAACCAGCAGACCTAAAACAAACCCGTGATAAAAACGTTCCGGTTCAGCCCCGGAAGCCCGGTCTCCGGTATCAAAATAGCTGAATGTCTGCAAGGCCACCCGGTTCATATATTCATTCATCGCATCCACATCACCGGCAAACATTGCTTTAATAAAGTCGTTGTAATCCGGCTGTACCGGGGCAAACCAATCGTGAATCATTCTCTGAAACATAAGCTTTACTTCAAGATTGGTAAGTGCAAGCTGATATTTCGGTTCCGTTCCTTCTGGAATATCCTGATATTTTTCATAAGACAAAACCTTTAAATATCCGCCTGCGAGTAAAAGGCTCCATACCGCCTTTTCATTGCCATCCAGTTGATTGTATACAATCTGTTCATCTATTTCCGACCAGATACATTCCCCACATAATAGTTTTTCAAATTTTTCTTTGATCAGGCGGTTTCCTTCACGAACCAATTTTCCGACAAGACTATTTGCGCTTGTGTTTGCCCAATAGGTTGTATACTGCTTTGCATCCAGATAATTTAAAATCGACCACGGATTATAGATATCTTTGTGGGTTCCAAAATAAATCCGTCATACCATCTTTTTACCTCATTTTTTTCGTTTTCCAGTCCGAAACTTTCTAGCGCAGAAAACACTTCCTGCTCCGTAAAACCAAAGGATGCAGCATATTCATTGGATGTTGTAGTAACCACTTTTAAATTATTCAGGTCTGAAAAATGGATTCCTTACTGACCCTCGTAATTCCTGTCATAATTCCACGCTCTAATGCCGGATTGGTCTTAAATGTCGCGTTAAACAGACTTCTTGTGAATGTCACAAGTTGCTCCCAGTATCCATCTACAAAAAGCTTCCTGCATTGGCGTGTCATATTCATCTAACAGAATAATTACTTTTTTTACCGTAATATTTATACAAAAATCCTGACAGATAATATAAAGAAAGTGTTGCATCTACATACTCCATATCAGTCATGATTTTTTTTATACAACTTTACTTCCGTATCCCGTAGCTTTCCACTTTCCGTTATAAAATCGTATTTGACATAAAGCTGCGCAATTAATTCACAGATCTTTTTTTTCTGCCAGCTGATACGTGGGTTCCTTCACATTTGCAAAAGACAGGCTAATGACCGGATACGTTCCCTGTATATTACGGTACTTCTTATCCTCCCAGATTTTTAAATCCTCAAACAGATCCGAACGTCCGGAATATTCCACGGAAAAGAACTGTTCTACCATACTCATGGTCAAAGTTTTTCCAAAACGTCTTGGTCTTGTGATCAGAGTAACACTGTCCCCACAATCCCACCATTCCTTTATAAAATCCGTTTTATCAACATAAAAATAATGATTTTCAATTAATGTGGAGAAGTCCTGTATTCCGATTGCTATATTTGCAGACATTTGCAGTCACCCCCTGTCTTTGCTTTTTTTCTAGTATACCCTATCCTTAAATGATTGAAAAGCAGGCTTTTCAATCATTTACCTCCATCAGCTCCTGAGGCTTGCAACACAACACCTGCAAAAGTTTAATAACATACTCCGCCTGCGCTTTATTAATGTCTTTTCTCCGTTGTTCATACTGCTGAAAGATGTACCGTCTGGCTTCTTTCTCCAACGGTGTTGTCAATACAAATGCACGGTTATCCAGCAAAAGTCCCAGCCAATGCAACAAGGGTTACTCCATACCTTTTTCATTCATTAATAGTAGTAGTATAACCCATCTTATTCGCAAATGAAATAGTTTCCACAAACTTTTAAAAAGCCTTTAGACTTATTATCATCTAAAGGCTTTCGCTGGTACTCCGGCTGCCTTACAATGATCTTCCACATCTCTCACGACTACCGAACCTGCACCAATCACAGTATTCGTTCCAATCGTAATACCCTGTATCACATTTGCACCCATACCAATTTCTGTATTGTCGCCGACTATCACATTTCCTGCTAATGTGACATCCGGACTTAATGTTACATAATTGCCTAACTTTCCGTCATGGCATACTTTGCTTCCGGTATTCATAAAAATAAAACTCCCAAGCGTTACATTGGTTGATATTCTTGCATCCATACTGATAATGCAGCCTTTCCCCATCTGCACATCCTCACAAATTCTTGTATCACCAAGTATTATGTTCGGGAAAATAATATTTTTATTATTTTTCAATTTCTCTACAATTTTTTTTTCGAAGCTTTGGCTCTCCCACACAAACTGCCACGTTTGTCAATTCTGTTCTTGCCAGCAAATAATCATCATTCCCAATATATTTTATGATTTCATTCCCAACTGTAACGCTGCTGTGTTCTTCCGGCTGTATTCTATCAACATATCCTAATATATTCCAATTTTCTGTTGATTTATTCTGTTCCTGCATCTGCCACACAATTTCCCTCATACAGCCACCGGAGCCAACTAAAATAATATCCTGCATTTTACCATCCCTTATGACATTAGTACATCCTTGATCTGTTCCACAACATAAACAATATCATCTTCTGTGATCTGTGTGCTCCTTGGGAAATTCAAGATGCATTTACTATAATAAGGTGCTTTCTCCATCTCATATGTTATCGCATTCTGATACGGCAGCTGTTCATGGATCAATCCCCAGATTGCCCTTGTCTGTACACCTCTTTCCTGCAGCTTTGTGATGATATCCCTTAAAGAACCATTCACTCTTTCCATCGGAATCTCAAGCGAATAAAACCACTGATTTGAGTATGTTCCTTCTCGAAAGCCAAGTAATTTTCCGAGTTCAAATCCATCGAGTAGTTTTTGATACAGCTCATAATTACTGTGTTTTTCTCTTTATAAACTCAGGCAATTCTTCCATCTGCGCAACACCAAGCGCTGCCTGTAAATTTGTCATGCGATAATTATATCCAACTTCATTATGAATATAATAATGCGGATCATCCTTTGCCTGTGTGGAAATATACTGCATATGTGCAACCGTTTTTGCATCTTTTGCTGTAACAGCACCGCCACCGCCGGTTGTAATGATCTTATTCCCATTAAATGAGTATGCTCCAAAATCTCCGATCGTTCCCGCATACTTTCCGGCAAAACGTCCCTCTGTGTAATGTGAGCCCAGCGCCTCTGTGGCATCTTCTATCACCTTCAAATGATACTCTTCCGCTATATCCATAATGCTTTCCATATCTGCCAGATTTCCAAACACATGCACTACAATAACCGCTTTTATTTTCTTGCCAGAAGCCGTGTGAATTAATTGTTTTTGTTCTACATGGCACTCTTTTTTCACAAAACTTCCGCAATTTGACCGGATCCATGCATAAGCTGTCATCACAATCCATAAATACAGGCTCTGCAAACTGATAATGTACCGGATTCACTGCTGCAATAAAAGTCAATGTCGGCACGATCACCATATCTCCCGGCTGTACATTACATTCCAACAACGACAAATGTAATGCAGATGTGCCACTCTGGCAGGCAGCCACTTTCTCTACATGAAGAAATCCTGCCATCTGTTCTTCTAATTTTGTAATATAGGCTCCGCCTGTAGATACCCAGCCCTGATCTATTGCATCATCTACGTATTTTCTCTCATTTCCCTCAAAATTCGGAATTGACAATGGGATAAATCGACTCACTTTCTTCTTCCTTCTTTCCTTTGTTAAAACAATAAATCTGTCAATCTTGCACACAGATCTCGTTTACATCATGTTTGCTTCTATACATTATAAATATCTGTTTTATATGCAGCCATATTCTGTCTGATCCATGCGATCGTCTCTGCAATCCCCTGTTCAAAGGTGTATTGCTGCTTCCAGTCTGTCAGTTCTTTTATCTTCGCATTCGCTCCAAGCAGACGATTTACCTCACTCTTTTCCGGACGTAGCCGCTGCTCATCACATACAATTTTTGCATCCGGGTTAATCTGTGCAATAATTTCTTTCGCCAGATCTCCAATGGAAATCTCACGCTGTGTTGCTATATTAATCTCCTGTCCGATGGTTTTATCAGACTCTGCAATTGCAATAAATCCTGCTGCTGTATCTTTCACATAATTAAAATCTCTCGTTGGTGTCAAAGAACCAAGTTTGATCTCTTCTTTACCAGCCAAAAGCTGTGTAATGATCGTCGGGATGACCGCTCTTGCCGATTGTCTTGGTCCAAACGTATTAAACGGCCGGACAATTGCAACCGGAAGATTAAAGCTGCGGTAAAAGCTCTCTGCCAGACGATCTGCCCCAATTTTCGTTGCAGAATACGGCGACTGCCCCTGAAACGGATGTTTTTCATCAATCGGAACATACTGTGCGGTTCCATATACTTCCGATGTAGATGTCACCATAATCTTCTCTGTTCCCAAATCCCTAGCTGCCTGTAAAACATTTAAAGTTCCCTTAATATTGGTATCAACATAAGAATCCGGTGAATGATAACTAAATGGAATAGCGATCAATGCTGCCAGATGAAAAACCTGATCGACACCTTTCATTGCCTCTCTCACTCCATTCGGATCTCTGACATCTCCACTAAACACCTCGATCTGATCCAATTTTTCCTTTGGTAATGTATCTAACCATCCCCATGTATTAAAAGAACTATAATAGGTAAAGGCTTTTACATCATATCCTTTTTCTAATAAGCTTTCTGTCAGATGGCTTCCAATAAATCCATCTGCTCCCTGTTACAAGTACTTTCTTCATTCTATATTCCTCGTTCTTTCGTCTAATTACTTATAATACTATTATCAATTTCAATTTATTAGGTAAACCCATTATTTCTTGTAATTTACTCTGCCTACTCTGACTTCAAACCCAATTTTTTCTCCATACGGTGCATCTCTTCAAACTCCCCCATATCCAGAAATGAATCCTCACTAATCGGATACATGCCGACCTTGCGGTTTTCTTTCAGTAATTTATCCGTAAGATCTGTCATATGATAAAATGTGTTCTCCGGAATTTCTTTTTTCAATTCAGATTCAATATGTACATACCCGTATTGACAAAATATGATAATTTGGGTTTTTCTTCCATGGACTGCACTGCACCATTCTCGCTCGAATGGATAACACCATAGGGTACTACAATATTCTTTAGTGCAGAAACGATTGTCAGTTCATTGCCGCTTTCCCTGTGATACCGGTAGACATCTTCGTAATCTGCATGGATCAATATATCGCAGTTCGTCACGATAAATGGCTGTTTAAAATCTTCTTCAATCAGTCTTAAACTTCCCGCTGTCCCTAACGGCTGATTCTCTTCCACATACTTGAGCTCATAATCTTTTGCAGTATCTGTAAAATAAGACTTTATCATATTTTTACGGTAATTGACCGTCGCATAAAAATCAGTCACACCAACATCCCTGAATTTATCAATAATACGCTCCATAATTGGAATATCTCCAATTGGAATTAACGGCTTTGGAAGAATCTTGGTATAAGGATATAATCTGGTTCCTTTCCTCCTGCCATAATGACTACCGGCACTTTGTCTAAGGAGAGACTTCCTTCCCTCACCTCAGTTTTTCTGCCCCTGTTCAAAAAAGAATGTCAATCACGATCCCTTTTGAATTGAGCACAGGCAATGCGTTGATCGAATATCGTCTCATCACATCCTGCGCAGACGCCACTTCCCTTCGATACACGGACTTAGGATTACGGTTCATAAGGCGGCTTATCTGTTCCTGCAGATTTCCTGTCTTAATCAGCCAGCGGCGGATATCTCCATCGGTGATCGCCCCTATTAATTTTCTATCTGTATTGGTAATAAAAAGAATCCCCTTTGCATTCGCATCAATCTTCTGCATTGCCTCTACGATTGTCTGCTCCGGGGAAATCAGAAATGTTATCAACTGTTCTGTTTTCATAGACGAACCTCCATGTTCTTTTCCCTATCGCTCCATGATAGGTTACAGTCTATATATCGGATGATTGACTGCAAAAATTAATCTTTTGTCTTGTCATTAATGCCTCGACAAATAAGAAATCAAGTTCATTGTCAATATCAACAGAATGTCTCTGATCCATAATATAGGCATAAGATTTTTCGTTATAAAAATTCTGCTTATTCATCAGCAGCTCTGTTTTCTGAATGTAGATTGCTCCATTCAGTCGATAATAAGTATCTGACAGTTGTCTGGCTCCAACTTTATTGCTGTCAATAAAATTATACATTGAGCCATTTTCGCCTAATTTATTGCATATCTGAATGGAATGTTCTAATTCGCAAATACTAATGACCGCATCCGCAGATTTCTGTTCAAATACCTCATATGCTTCCCTGATATTCCGGGCGTTTCTCATCGGAGAAGTTGGCTGTAACAGAGTTACCAGTTCAAATTCTTTTCCTTTTTTCCGGTACTCCTGTACCACATAACGTAACGCATCCCAGGTACTGCTCTTGTCCCCAGCTAGTTCGACATCCCTCAAAAAAGGAACATCCGCCCCGAACTTTCTTCCTATTTCAGCATATTTCTCACTGTCTGTCGACACATGCACACAATCAAATATCCCTGATTCTAATGCAGCCTCAATTGTATATGCCATTAGTGGTTTTCCATTTAATTCTTTGATATTTTTGTCTTTCAATCCCTTTGAGCCACTTCGGGCCGGGATAATCGCTATGTTTCTCATACTACTCCAAATCGTAAAATCTCTTTTTCAAATTAATTTTATCATTCAACAAATAATCCTTTATAACACTTATAATATTTGCTGCTGTATTTTCTTTTTCATATGGATTTCTACAGTTTCTGGCTTTATTTTCAAACTCCTCTGTCAGTGCAGTTTCCATAGCCTGCTGAATTTCCTGCTGTGTATATCCACAATTAATCACACTATCTGCACATATTCTTCCTTTTTGCCGGTCTCCTATATTAATAATCGGTTTGCCAAAGGAAGGTGCCTCAATAATTCCACTCGAAGAATTACCTATAACTATTCTGCAATACTTTAATGCACTTAAATATCTTTTCTGTCCCAATGACATAAACGCACAGGCTCTTTCACTATTTTGAGCTGCATATTTATCTATCAACTCATTGACAATTCTGCCATTTGTATCCGCATTTGCTTTTGTAAATATCATTCTTATCTTAGGATTTCTGTCCAATACCTCTAAGAGATTTAAGAACTGTTCCTCAACCGTATTATTTTCCAATGTTACCGGGTGATAAGTCACAATCACTGTATTTTCATCAATTTCAAAATGAATCGATCTCTCAGTTCTTCTTTGGTCATCAAGTTAATCTTTTTTATATTTTCTACTCCAAGTGCTCCCACATAGAATACTCTTTCCGGATTTTCGCCTAATTGAATCACTCTGTTCCGATATTGTTCTGTACTTGTAAAATGCAAATAACTCATTTTTGTAATGGAATGACGTATTCCTTCATCAATAGCACCCTCTGTCAACTCTCCTCCATGAAGATGTGCAATCGGTATTCTCATGACCATTGCACAGATTGCCGCTGACAGTACTTCATATCTGTCTCCAAGCAAAATCAGCATATCCAATTCTGCTCTTTGAAATTCATCTGCAAATCCAATGACACCCAAACCAATCGATTTACTAATTCCTGCCGGACTATCGGAGCTTAACAGCATCTCTACTTTTGCATTTATTTGAAAACCGTCTTCCTCGATTTCCTTATAAGTCATTCCAAACTCTGGTGACAGATGCATCCCTGACACAATCAAGTATAATTCCAAATCATTATCTTTATTAATCTCCTGCATCAAGGGCTTTAACAATCCATATTCTGCTCTTGTTCCTGTCATTATCCCTATTCGTTTCATATGGTTCTCCTTACATCTTTTGCTATGCTTTCAGTATAAAATATAAAATGCTATTCTTTCTCCTCTCCTAAATACATGAATGGCAAAAATAAATTTTTTAAAGATTCAGATTTTGACCAGTCTATTTTAGAAATAAAAGTTCCAAAAGATCTCATTGCATCTTTCGGATTTCGAACACTAAAAAAGTTCCAACTGCAGCCTTATTAGCCTTATTAATTTGATTTAATTCAGGCACTAACCTTGCTTTTAATGAATCAACAAACTGAATTACTTCATCTACCAACTCTTTTTCTTCCGGAATATCTTTCAATGCATCTATTATTACATTTTCTAAAGCTCCCTTTTTATCCGCCGGAACAATTAAAAGATATGTATCTACCCGCTTTTGTTGTCCTAACGAATCTTCAACAACGTTATTCGTCCACTCTCCTGCTCTGTATGATACATTCTCAAACAAACTATTTATCGTTCTTCCAATTTTGGGAATTGAATCCTCATCCCGGTCTGTCACAACCATTATTGAGGATATCTCATGTTCAATTATCATACTATTGATGCGATGCCTTTCTACGAAATGTGCAAATCTTCCATTTCCTCCCACACCGCACAAAACAAGTTGTTTTCCTTCTTTTGAAAGACTTTCTATGTGATCATGTTCATCCAGTGAATGTATTCCAAGATGATTATTCTTTTCATGTTTCCAGCCATACACATTTTGTAAATAATAGCTAATCAACTGTACATCCGACACACCTTCAACAAGCATTAATTCCGTCATCATAAGCGCACCTCAAATTCAAATGCCTTGCGGTTTTCATACACATACTTACCCGTAACATTTCGAGCAGCTACACTACTTCCCTTTCCATCGTTTGAGTCGATTTTCTTTAATGTAATAACTTTAATCGGATCCTTACTGTTGGTATCATTTTCATATTTACCATACTCCAGTATTGCATCAATTGCTTCCATACTGTGTGTCGCAATAAATAATTGTACATTCAGTTTTTTAGCCAGCTCAAATACTACCGGAAATAATTTATCATAATATTTCTTGTGCAAACCTGTCTCAATTTCGTCAATCAACAAAATTGAGTCTGTTGCATCGAATAGTTTATTCAAAATATATAATATTTTCTTAATTCCATCACCATAAACGGAGAACGGCATATTTATGCCATTTTCTGTTATAATGGATTCCACAAAGGATTCATCATCCGCCTTGGTATAACAAATATCCACTATAGATTCATCAAACTTCTTCAGAATGCTGATAGCTAATTTCTTATATTCCGGATTGCCTACGATATTCTGTAATAAGTCATATCTCAAATGACCAAAAGAAGATATATATTGAACTTCCCTCTTAGTTACAGGGCCTACCATTGTATTGTCTAAAGATGTAAAACGAACATTTTTCTCTATTGTTTTTTTACCATTTTGACTAATAATACTACCTGTAAACAGTTTGACCGTTTCGGGGATAAAAGTTGTTGATTTTCTATAATACGTTTTTTGACGTGAAGACATCGTTGAAATTTGAAGTGCTTCTTCTCCAGAAATGGTTTTCTCACGTCCAGTCATTTCAAATTCAATCGGACCGTTATTACTTTCTGCATAAATATCGAGATCTAACAAATCCTCATTTTGCTCCACATTGAACATTTTAATAAAAGAAGTATAAAAACTATTATCATGAATATTAAGCACTGTTCTCTGCCTTATTATATTTTTAACAGAGCTGAGTTGAGCTTTCGCAAACAATAACTGAATTGCCTCCAAAAATGTTGTTTTTCCACTATTATTATCGCCTACAATAAGATTGATATTTGAAAAATCAGAAACTGTTAATTGCTTAATTCCCCTGAATTGATTAATCTCAATGGACGTTATATTTGCCATTTTTAATCCTCTCCTTCCATGCTTTCAAAACTTATTACAAGTCTTGTATGTGTAGCATTCGCAATCTTTTGTAGTGTTTCTATCCTTGGAACAACCTTTCCGTTTTGTATTTTACTAATATTGGACTGTGACATATTTGTTATCCGACATAAATCCTCCTGTGTGAAATCATTTTCATCCAATACTCTTTGAATTTCCTCTGATATTCCATTTAAAACTTCTCGAAAAGCATCCTTTTCATACTCAGCATTTGTTTCTTTGGATTCTGTAACAGGTTTTTTAAATTATTTATCTGATCAAATATAGATTTCATATCTTCGTTATTCATAACAGCACCCTCCAAACTTGTTAGAAATGACATATTTTAGCAGATTTATTTATCATTATGTCATCCGTGACATATTACATTCATCTCAACCTCTATATTGTTATTAATAACATATTTTATAATTTCATGCAATAAAATTGTCATACTCATAGCGAGATATAATGCAGCACTTACGCTTTTTCCGGAGTTTATCATATAAGTTCATCTTCCGCATAATCTCTTTGTGCTTTTGTACCAATCAGTTCTTTCCACTTCATCGGGCTTATCCCACTTCCCGGTCTTTTGACCGTAAGATTTTCCTCTGTAAAAATATCTCCCTTAGAAATCGCGCATTTGGCGACAACACTCTTCCTTGCAGCCACTATGTTATGCTGCTCAGAAGCAGTTCTCTTCTTATTGCCGTCCCCAAGACTTTTCTCAATATGGCGGATAGCACTGACCATCTGTGCCAACTCCTGTGGTTCGAGACTTGCTTTGTGATCCGGTCCGTCCATATTCTTATCTAATGTAAAATGCTTTTCAATAATTTCAGCACCTAATGCTACTGCTGCGATCGGCACCTCAATCCCGACCGTATGATCCGAATATCCAACCTGCTTTTTAAAGGCTGTACGCATCTGCTTCATTGCCAGCAGATTTACATCCTCATATGGTGTCGGATATTCTGTATTACAATGGAGCAGCGAAATATTCCCTGCTCCATTCTCTTCCAATACTTTCATTGCATCCGCTATCTCAACCATTTCACACATTCCGGTAGAAAGCACGACATCCCTGCCTGTCTGCGCAATCTGAACCAGATACGGATAATTTGTAATCTCACCGGAAGGTATCTTCCAGAAGTCCATGTCCAGACTGTCAAGAAACCGGATACTGTCCTCGTCAAACGGTGTGGACAGAAAGCCAATCCCAATCTGTTCACAATGCTTTTTCAATTCCACAAAATCATCATATGACAATGCCAGTTTTCCAACATCTGCAGCTGCGATTCCTGACTGCCTGTCGTTTTCTTCTGATACTCTGCTTTCTGTGCATATTTTGAAACCAGCTTTTCCGATTTGAATGTCTGAAATTTGATATAGTCTGCTCCTGCTTTGGCTGCTTCCTCAATCATTTGCTTTGCCAGTTTTAGACTGCCGTTGTGGTTTACACCGGCTTCAGCGATAATTGTTATTTTCATTCAATATATAAGCTCCACACTTCTATTTTCTCGGGTATTTAAGATAGTCATTACGATATCTCTTTTTTACTACTGTTGTTTAATACTTTGAATCATTTTCCACATAGACGCTACAGATTGAAAATTGTCTGGATCAATCTGATTTGGGTCTATCTGTATTGAAAAAGTGTCCTCAATGGCTATCAAAACTTCAAACAATTCTATTGAATCTAATGCTCCGTCATCTATCAAAGAATCTCTGGTTTCAAAATCAATCTCTGGTTTTATTTTTTTAATATTTCAAGCAATTTCTCCATTTACTTATTTCTCCTTTATGTACATATTTATCAATCTCGGTCTATCTATTTTACCATTTATATTCATTGGCATTGCATTTACTTTTTTCATATCTGTTAGGATGCATATATTGCGGCAATTTATCTTTTATAATCATTATCAAGTTTTCTCTTTCTATATCTCCACAATATATAGCTATAATTTCATTATTATTTTTATCATATATGCAGCATGCGTTCTGCACTTCTTGAATTGATAGAATAACATTTTCAATTTCTCTAATTCAATTCTGTGCCCTAATCTTTTAATCTGAAAATCTTTTCGTCCTGCAAATATGATTTCACCATCATCATTTACATATGCCAAATCACCTGTTTTATACATGTTTTCCAACCAATTCATGTTAGTAGGGTTTTGTATAAACACTTCTTTTTTTTCCAATTCATTATAGTATCCCTGTGATAAACATCTACCCAAAATGCATATCTCTCCAATTTCCCCATTTGAAGCCACTTCACTTTGTTCATTTAAAAGAACAATGGTACAATTTTCACATGCCTTGCCAAGAGGTAATTTTTCTTCATCCTTAAATTCTTTTTCTATATTATAATACATACATGCATACGTGGCCTCTGTTGGACCATACATGTTTACATACAAGGCTTGTGGAATATACTTTCTCCAAATATTCAAGTGTCTGCAAGGCATTACTTCTCCACAGAAAATGACAAGTCGTATACTCTTCGGCACACATACTTCGAATGCCCTACAATTTACCACATTACATAATGCTGACGGAACCCATATCAGAGTATTAATATCATTATCATTTATAAATTGAAGAATTTTTTTTTTGGAAATGTATAGTATGTTTTGGTGGGATATAAACAGTAGCGCCAACCCTTAATGGAATATATATATCTGGAACAGAGGCATCAAAATAAAAAGGTGCTTGATTACATAATGTTGCCGTCTCATCCATATTATATTTTTGCAAATCCAATCCATAAAATCAATAACGGCTCCATGCGATATTGTTACACCTTTCGGTACACCTGTTGATCCACTGGTGAAAAGAACATACAATATATCTGTATCTTTACATCGACTACGAATAATATTTATTTGCTTTTCATCAACTTCAGTGCTTTCTGCTATTTTATAATGTACACTTTGAAATTCTGTTCCTAAATTTTCAATATGTTCAGCTGTAGTGTCATCATAAATTATCATACTAGGACTAAGTGTTTTTAAAATAAGTGCAATTCTATCTACTGGCATTTGACTATCTAACGGCACATAAAAGCACCCTGCATATACAACACCCATAAACGCTACTATATTGTAAGCATTCTTTTCCATATATACAACAATCGGTTTTCCCTGTCCTACTTTCGCTGCTAAATAACTTCCTATTTTCTTTGCTTTTTTTCAACTTGTCCAAAAGTGTATGTTTCTTTTATATCTGCAAAGGCAACTTTATGAGAAAACATCTTGCTTGTCTCCTCTAATATCTGCAGTACTGTAGTATACATCTTTCCCCCTCCTTAATCCCATGCACATATTAGAATGTCATCTCTTGTATAGCCAAATGGCAACTCATGTTTCTGAGGTAATAAGTAAGATTCATAGCCATGATTTCGTACTTCCAGTAATAATTTCATTAAATATTCATCATCTAAAATCCATAATCCATCCATTTCCTTAGAATAGGCATGCGACTTTTTATCTTCTTCTGTCAAACAATTCATTTTCTGGTTATATTCTAAATCGATCTTTCTTCCTATATTGGTACTTTTAAAGCGATTTTTTCTGGATAAATTTACCACATCTCCCACTAACAATCTTCCACCTGGTTTCAAACACTCCGCTGCTTTTAGCACAAATTGAAGTTTCTCCTGATAGGATTCTAGATACACTAATACGCTATACGCTAGTATGCAATCATACTTTTTTCAACGTTAATTGTCATAAAATCTCCTGAAATTGTAGTAATATTAGAAATTCCTTGTATTCTGTTCTCCATTCTTTCTATTGTACTTTTACCATCTATACCAGTTACATTCTTGCCAAAAAAAAGAAAGCGGTATTGTTAAATCACCACAATTACATCCAATGTCTAACAATTCATCTGTCGGTTTTATTTTCAACTTTTGTACAATATCTCCAACAACCAACTTCATTGCCTCTTCCTGAAACGAAAATCGACCAGATACATTCAATGTAGATGATATATGCTTTGCATCATTTTGAAACTTATCTATTGCGCTCATATTTTTCTCCTTACTTTACTCCGCTATTTGATTAGGTCTATCTTGATCACCATCACCTTTCACAAAAAGCATATTTGGATTTGTACTGTCTACCCAAATATCAATATTTCTTCTTTCAAATGGGTAAAAATAATTAGGTATAATATTATTATCTTTATCATCTCGTAAAACAAAACCTGCTTTTTTCAAGTATTCGTCTTCAAACCCTAATACATAAAAATCAATATATTCGTACTCTTTTAATTGTGTATCAAAGAATTCTCTCAATCCAGATAGCAATTCTCTTTTACCTATATAATCAATCACTCTAAGCGCTTTACTTCTAGCATATTGCTGTATTCTCAATACTAATAATGCTTCCACATTATCATCTCTTGATAATCCATAAACTCTATATTTATTAATTGGATGATTAAAATATCTTCTCGCTACATACCATTCATCCTTATATGGTACATTAAAAACGTCTTTTTTGAAATTATACAATGATATTAATTGCTTCTGATTCTCTATAAGCACTACATTCGTTTTATTAACCAAAAATCTTTTTTGAAATTTCCTGTCCTTTATATCTGCAATTTCATATTCTTTTGATTCCGACAACATATAATATTGTTTCATTTTCGCTGTATAAGAGTTTAAAAAGAAACGATTCAAACGCACCGTTGTATCTGGATTATCCCCAACACCAGCAAGCGTACGTGCACCTAACATTAATTGAATCCTTTTCATTAATTCAATGCCTAAAAAAGGAATTGCTCCTTCTTTTGTTTTCCATATTCCAGTCCAAATATCTAAATGTTCCTTATTGTGCGATGCAGGAATATAGCCCAAAATAGAATATATTAATCCATCTAATTTACTCTTAGCAATGAGAAATGTTACTTGGTTATCTATCACATGCTCATATACGAAAAAACTTTTATTTGTTCCTAAAATATGATTTTCACTCCACTGCTGCCGTATAAAACTCATAATATCATCTATATCTGTCAACTTTGCCAGACGTATTTCATAATATTCATCAAATTTATTCATATGTTCCCCAATCGTCTTAAAGTTTTCGCTTTTAGGCGGAAAATCATTACAATCTAATCTCGGTAAAGCCAACGGATGATTTTTTTTTAATATCGGCCACACCAACCTCGGTTGTCAATCCGATACATGCCCCTCTATTGTGTATATAAGTCAGAACATCCTTATTGTAACTTCCATACGGATAATTCATTACCCACTGTTTTCTATCAATAAATTCATCTAATGTCTCTAATGCCATAGAAACATCTTTTTCAACATGCTCCCTTGATAAATTGCCAAGCCAGTAATGATCATATCCATGAATTCCTATAAACATCCCATGTCTTTTTAATGTTCGCAACTGACTTCTTGACATATATAATTCATAAGCTAACTGCTGCTCAGAAATCCCAACATATTTATTAAATAAATCACTGGCAATTTTATTTCTAAGTTTCTCAGGCAAAACCATCTGCAATATTCGTTTAACAAAATCGTATCTCCATTGTCAAAGCGATTGGCAACGGCATATTTGTTATATAATTCTTCTGTCGGTGGATATACCCACTCATTTCCACGATAATGATCTAGTTCCTTCTTTACATCAGCAACCAGTTCATCTATTTTCGCACTTGCAAGTATATAATGAATTTTGTTTACATCTAAAAGCTGATGTTCTGCAAAAAAGTTTTCCCAGGAATAAAAAATGATCCCTGTACTCCATATTCCTCGAGAATTGGAAAAGCAACTGTGTAATTATCAATATATCCGTCATCGAAAGTCAGCAATAGTGCCTTTTCTGGTAGCGTATCATTTCCCTTCACTGCCTCTATTACATGTTCCATTCTGACAATATTGAAGTTATTTTTCATAAACTCCAGTTGCTTTCGAAAAGAGTAACTCATCCAATCCCTTAATCAACGGATATCTACTATGCTTTAGATCCCTTGTATAGTGATACATTGCAATATATAATTTACACATAAACATAACCCCTATATTCTGCTTAACATTTCCTCTATTCTTACATCTAACGAATACTCTCTTTTAGCAAGCTCGTATCCATTTTCTGCAATTTTCTTCCGTTCCTCATCGTGCACAAGATAGAATGAAATTTTGTCAATCAGCTCTTCCTGACTTGAAAATGTTTCTATCTCTTTTCCAATTTCAAAATATTCCGGGATTTCTGTCTGAAAATTAGTTAATACAAAACCACCCGCACCCATAATATCCCATATACGTAATGGCAATCCACTTCTAATAGGTTTTGACGTGAAATTTAAATTAATTTTTGATAGATGGAAGATTTTGGGCATTTCCGTCATTGATTTTGCCAATCCTCTCGCATTTACATTAGGTAATGATGCTGTATCACTCCCTGTATACAAATCAAGTTTAAAATATGTTGAGACCAAACCAAGCAAACGCAGCCGCTCCTGTTCTGTCACTTTATTTCCAAGATACAAATGCGCCATTGCCGCTTTATCATTATGATTCGATTTCTCCGGGAACTGATAAAATGGTATCTTATTTTTAAATTCAGCGACAATCTGATCTGTCAGACATTCCTCCAGAAAATTATATCCATATACTTTTAACTGCGCCTCAATCAATCCATCCAAATATCCCTTTAAATAAGAATCATCTTCCTTCAAATGATTGTATGGACATTTCTCCGTATAAAGTGAGCCCACGAAAGAGATATCTGCTGAAAATCTAGTTTTGTCTTCTTTTGTAATTGTACCTATAAGGTTATCTATCCGGTGATAATTTGATCCTAAAGGCAAATAGTAAATACATTCTGGATTTTCCTGATAAAACTCCTCATATAATGCATAGTCAAAAAGAAAGATTCTATTACATGAGTTTCGAATAGAGTGGGAATAGAGTTCCATAACCGGGCTATCAACAATCCAACAAACATACCGTATTTTAAATATATTACAAACCTCCGAAATGACAGGAAAGAAATTTATGCTAAAAACAATATCATATTTTTTTTGTTGTAATGCACTACTTAATGCACAAAGGCATTCCTTAGATGAAATGTTTTTATCATCCATCTCAATTGTTATTTCGTCAATACTATTTGAATATCTTTCTAATACCTCAATCATATCCGGTTCGCATATACTGTTGTACCGATAAAATAAAATATCCATATAAAGTGCCTATCCTTTTATGAGAAATCTGCCATAATCTGCGACTGATATTGTTTATCCTGAATTTCTACTGGTTTGTCTCCCCCTGCCAGTTCATTATTATATTTACCAACAATTTCAGTCCGGCAACCTTGTCCTTTTAAAAACCACTCATATTCCAAATCTATATGACCAATATCTACCGCCTGATATCCCATCTTACATAAATCATATGCTAATACAGTAGCTGTTGGTCCAAGTGCCAGTAAAAATAATTTATCTTTCGTTTGATCCTTGCAGCATTCTAATATTTTGTCGTATGCGTGAAAAGCATTTTCTGCTGGAGCCAATGATTCTCTGTATAGACTCTGCCCCTGAAAACAAATCATTTCCTACTCCAAGTGCTGTATATTTTCCCTCTATAAATACACATTTTCTATTTGCCCAGATTTTTTTTAAATTTTCAAATCTGTTTTGTGAGCAATCCGTTTTTGAATCATTATACATAACATATGGTCTTGTAACATATGCATTATAATATTTTCTATCTCTTTTCAATATCTGTAAATGCTCTTTTCTGACCTGTCTTGTCAAATAAAACGAATCTCTTTTTGCCTGTTCACTATAGCGTTCCAGATTACCATAATTATCTGCAATTGCAACCATTAATCTGTCATCTTCCGACGCAAGAACGTCCAACAGCCGTGCAGCAAGCCTGTCATCCTGTTCCGTTTGGAATTTGTGACGCACCCGCCCATAAATTGTGGCAAATTCACCATCTCCAAATCTTGCAATAGACTTTCCATGATTAATAATCTCATTCAAAGTTTCTTCTACTGATACAATATCCGGATACCAATATTCTGTTGTTTCTTCCTTCAGTCTTGGATCAGAAATCTCAAAAAATAGTTTTCCCTAAAATGCTCTTGATCTTTGACAATATCATCAACCCAATCTATTATTTGTTTATTTGACTTTAACAGAATCTGAATGGTTTTTTCCTGCAATTCCATATGTTCCTGCATTTGTTGTGTTTTTTCTAAAAGCTCTGTTATTATTTTATCTTTATTACTCATTTTTCTTCTGCTCTACATTAATCCATATTCAGTAAAATTATATTTTTCATAACATCCGACACATAATTGCTAGTCAAATATTGTTTTGCCAAATGATTTAGACATCCTTCCTTTTTACAATTTGTTAGTATTGTTTTTGTTTTTCTGAAATGTATAATTAGTTCTGGCAGCTCGTGTGACACTTTGTACATTCCATTAATTCCCTCTTCTTTTTCCTTTTCTAAAATAAAAGAATCAGCTCAATATCTGGTATTTCATTTTTTATATCTGATAATTCTAATTGTACATCAGGTCTTAATTTTAGGAAATCATAAAACAGCTTTCTTGCTTCCGTAAATTGTCCGGTTCTGACTAATTGTACCATTGCAAGCTTAAATTCAACCGTTTCCGCCTTCTCTGCTGTAATGCCGACATGTCCTTCTTTGATTTTTAATTTCTTAGATGTTATGTAAACCATTAGAAGTTCCTCTGATAGAAACCCGAATATCCTTTTATGATAATCATCATAACCTCTTACATCTATATATTTTTCCATTTCAAAAAAAATTGTAAAAAGCCAATCACAGTATGCATCAAACAAACTCTTTTTTTCATAACACATAAATTTCCAAAATAATACTTATCTTGATGCATTACTTCTTCAAATGCCTGAGTATCCTCAGGAAAAAGTTTCTTGATTATATCTCCTGCAAGCAGCATATCCTTGACATTATGGGAATTTCCAAAATATTCCAAATAAGATGTTGGTGCATGTATGCAATTTGAAACCATTACATCGGCATCCTGCAATGCCGTTTCATATTCTTCCTGCGTCATAAGTGTCCCTCTTTCATTAAAAAAAGAAACGTCTATAATGACATATTCCTATGATATCTACATCATGATAGTTTTTCCATAACCAATACATTCCTGTGAGTTCTCCATAATAGGGATTCAACGCTGATATAGAATCGCCAACATCATCTCTTATATATCCCAGTTCTGGATTTAAAGCCGCTCCTACTTGAAGCGGTATATATATCGGATTATTAGGAGGATTAAATTTTTTGTGAGTCATAACAAAAATCTGTGTCTTCATCATCTTTTTCTTGCAATTATTCGAATTAAAACCGGATCAGATACTGTCGTCTTCGAAAGACCTTTATCTTCTTTTTTCATATATTATTTCGAACTCTAGTTTCTCCAACTGTTCCTCTAGTTCCTTCTTTACAATAAAACGTCTGAAATGGTCATTATATGAATACGTATTTTTTGCAATTTTTGTCCCTTTTCCATACAAATCATCTTTAATACTTCTGACTTCAATAAAAAATAATCCTTTTTTCTTAATTGCCGATGATACATTTTTTAATAGTTCCCCTTCCTGTTTTTCAGATACTGCATGAATTGTCCATCTACTATAGAAATAATCATACTGAACCTGATATAATGCTTTTACATGTTACAAAATCATCACATACGAACATACTGTTTTTCATATTGTATTGATTTAGATAAGATATAGCCTCTTCTGATGCATCTACCCCTGTAACTTCTAATCCATTTTGTGAAAAATAGATACTGTCTCTACCATTTCCGCAACCAATATCCATAATTTTTTTTGTGTGTTTCCATATATGGCAAAACAAATTTTGCAAAATCGCTTGGTTCCTGTATCTCTTTTTTTTCTTTCCTTAGATAATATTGATTCCAATAATTTACATCCCTATCAAATGTATCCTTCACATTCACTTTATATTCCATGATTTTATTCACACAATCTGAAATTGTAATAGTTCCATTATTTTCAATAATAATGTCCGGATTTTTGGAAATTCCACATCCTGATCCATTCCTGCAACATTCTCTATTTTTCCTGCCGATTGTCCAGAATATAATCCTTTGCGATCCCGTTTCATCAATATATCTTTGTTAACGTTCAAAAAAACTTCAACATATTTTTCTATATTGGCTCTATTCCAATCTCTGACTTCATCATACATGGCGATGGTACAGATAACAACTGATATGCCTTGATCGGTTAATGTTTTGCACAGATTAGAATAATAATAGGCACGTTTCTTACGATCGCTCTGTGAATATCCCAACGAATTACCGACTAATTTTTTTTAAAATATCTCCATCTAAAATAATGAGGTTATCCTGCTTTTTCTTTAGTTCATAATATAGCGCATTTCCAATTGTTGTTTTTCCAGCTCCAGATAAGCCTGTGATCCAATATAATGTACCTTCCCATTACGCATTGCTCCTCATGTTAATTATTATATATTCTGCACGAACCTATATGATCTAAACACCATTTGGTGTAATAATTTATTTTGTCTTTATCATGAAGTATATTGCCATTTTTATCTGATAATTTCACTTCATATGTATCGAGTGGAACTCTACATTCTGATGTGACTTTTTCTATTCCCTTCAGATAAAAAGTAAAATCTCTTCCATTAAGCAAGATCTGATACGGATCTCCTACATGTATGCTTTCTGTTACAGTAAACTCTCTTTCTTTTTCACCCCCATACACTACAGGCAGTGAGGCATCTGTATTCTCGTAATTATATTCTATTCCTGCCAGTTTACATATAATTGGTGTATAATCACATGCTGAGATTAATTCCTCTGTTTTTCCACTTACCCCGCCGCCTTTGGTCATAAATGCAATCTTCGTTCTTTCATCGCACAAAAATTCCTCTTCTGGGTGAACTAAAAAACCCTGCCCATGATCTGCAAATAAAGTGATTACAATTTCATTTTCTTCATAATTATTTTCAATATATTGATATAATCCAGCTAATTTTCGATCCACATATTCAATCTGTTTTAAATAATACTTCCTTTTTGTCTCATCGTATTCCTGCTTAACAGAGTTAATTTTCCCCTTTGTGTTATCATTTTCCCATATCATAAATTGCTCCTGAAGAGGTGCAACATTATATTCATCTGCTATTAAATGTAATTCTCCGATTTCCATCCATATAAACTGATCTGTCTCTCGCATTGTATGAATTTGTTCTTCAACTTCTGACACTACCTTCTCAATCGGAAAACCTTCATACATATGTTGATAATGCACACGATTCATTCCTCTTGCATACCCATAATTTGGCGCAATTCTCCAATTTCCTCCTATTTTTGTGGTATTATAACCAGCGTTTTTAAAATATTCAAAAAGAATTGGTGTCTCAGCATCTATTTTTCTCAATAACTTTGAATGAAGCATCTTATGATTTGCCATCGTCTGTCCAGTTACAATGGAAGCAATAGACGGAAATGTCCAGTCTCCAGCTGTATGTGCATTCGTACATATCATTCCTTCCCTAAAAAAAAAACGATATGTATTTGGCATTAACATTTCCATATGATTTTCTAAAACAGTTTGCGATAATCCATCAACAAAAATATTCAAAATCAAAGGTTTTCTTTTTCTATCATGAATAATTGGAACTATTTCGCCAAGCCGGAACTCTCTATCTTCAGAAGAAATCAATACTTTTCCTTTTGGAACTCGATAATTAATATACTGTAACGGAGAATTATATTCTATTTCTGCCTGTTTTTTTTCTGTCTGCACGCATAATCGTCCCGGTCCATCCATAATTAACGGAACAAAACATTCTGTTTCTGACTCAATAGTAACACTACATCCTTCTGCATATGTTCTTTGAATGTCCGCTTCTTCCATTATTGTATCCATATGCAATCTTCTGCAAATCAAATCGTATGCGCTCTGCATTCCAGTAATGCCAATATATAATTCAGGTAAGTCGTAATAATCATTGTATTTCTGTGCCACCATGTTGGTGCCATCATGAAAGATTGGCTTTCTCACTCCCCAACTGATTCTATCCATATTAGCAATATATGCAATCCATATTTTATCTGACTCAATGTTATCTACATCCCCAGCTGTGGTTGCTGCCATAACAGCATTTAACACTTGCTGCATGGCTGACTCAATTTTCTCCAGACTCACAGTTGATTGATTTCCACCTAGTGCCAATTCCTTTGCAATCGCATACTGTTCATATGCTTGAAAATATTGTCCGCACAATTGGTATGCATATGCACAATTATAATGTACATCTGCAACATAAGGCTGCTTTTGCATTGCCGCATACGCATATTGTAATGCCATCTGCGGTTCATCCGCATTGCTTAAGCAAATAAATTTATAAGTATCAATATCTGAATCCTGCGGGCAATTTTTTTCATATGCAGCTATTGCAAACCATGCTTCCTCATATTGTTCGCTTATAATCAATTGTTCTATCTTGCCGTTCATTGAATTACCTCTTCATATTTTAATTTTCTTTCTATTTTCCTTATTAAAAGTGTAGAAAAAATAACATTTTCTGATATAATAAATTCTATCTATTATAGAAAGGATGCGATTTTATGACTATTTTATTTCTTGACTGGCCATGCTTTGGTCGCACAGACTTTTAAATTTTTTTAGTGAGCGACATGATTCTGTCACTCTATTTTCGCACGCTGACTATGAACTTCGGAAAAGTGACTCCTTTTTGGCTGCATTATATTCTGTATTAGAAAATCAGCAGTTTGATTTTTGCTTTTCCTATAATTTTTTCCACTAATGGCTACTGCTTGTTACAAATGTAACATAAAATACATTTCTTTTGTCTATGACAGTCCACAAGTGAAATTATATTCTTATACTGTCACATACCCTACTAATTATATTTTTTTATTTGACAGTTCTCTGGTAACACAATTTCAAAAAAGAAGGGTTATCTAGATTTTACTATATGCCGCTTCCGGTGAATGCTGACCGTATCCATTCACTCCTGCAAAAGCCCTATGATTCTGCCCGCTTATCAGCAGACGTTTCCTTTGTAGGTTCCTTATATAATGAAAATCATAACCTTTATGATTCCTTACAAGGTATTTCTTCATACACTAAAGGATACTTGGACGCAATCATGCAGGCTCAATCTCATGTGTATGGTTATGATTTTCTTGAGGAATGCCTTACCCCAGCTATTACCGCAGAATTGCAAAATGCAACTCATTATCAAAAAAAATCCAGATGGTGTTGAGTCGCTTAGTTTCATCTTTTCCGACTATTACCTTTGCCGTAAATTAACTTCTATGGAGCGAATCAACATTCTTACTGATGTTGCTTCACATTTTCCACTAAAATATTTACACCGAATAACAACTACGTTATTCCCAATGCATCTAATATGGGAGTCGCTGATTATCTTACAGAAACACCCTACATTTTTCATGACAGCAAAATAAATTTAAATATAACGCTTCGCAGCATCAAGAGTGGAATTCCGCTTCGCTGCATGGAAATCATGTCCTGTGGCGGTTTTCTACTCACAAATTTTCAATCAGATTTTTTTAAACATTTCGTTGCCGGAGAAGATTTTGTTTATTTTGAAAGCAATGATGATATGCTGCAGAAAATTGATTACTATTTAACTCACGAAAAAGAACGAACTTCCATCGCAGAATCCGGTTATCAGAAAGTAATAAAAAACCATAGCTATGAGACTATTTTTCAACAAATTTTCAACATTATTGGCTAGGCTTTTTTAACTCTGCAAATATCTTTTCGGCTTCCCCCTTGAGCAGTTCAGCACCTTCGGCAACTAAATTCGTATATAATTTTCCTTTTCTGGCAAGTTCTTTGCCCTCATCCTGCAATGTGTCAAGCTGTACAAATTCTTCATCCCTTAGTATTTTTGTGGCAGATGGCATTGTCATCGTTACAAGCTGATATGTATCTTCACTTTCAATTTTATTAATGAGATTTTTTATCTTCTTTAACAATTTTAAATACTGCTGTGAATCCACCTGTTTTGTTTTACAAAGACGTTCCAGATTACAATAACATCTATGTAATTTTTGTGTTTCCTTCTTTAATGTCTCAAACTGTTTCGGAATACTTAACAGATATTCAATTGCCCATGTTCTGTTGCATTCATTCAGCATCGGCTGAATGTTGTCTAAACAGGATGCAATATCAACCTCCTTGGTACATGTTTCCGCAATTGCCTCTCTTAACGTCATGATTTCTGTGCCTTCGATTTTAGCTCCCCCCTCTGTTGCATTTATTACACGAAAATCTTTGACATATTCTTTACACTCGCTTATTGTTTTCTCATACCAAGTCAAAAATGTATAAAAATCAACTTTTGTAGGTACTTTTTCTTCATAATTACCTTCCACCCATTTGTAATTTGTTGTATCGACTTCTGGCATTTTTCCTCAAATGTACCATCTGCATGACTTTTATTTCCCGTTAACGCCAAATCCTGTCCAACTAATATAATAGTTTTTAACCCAATTTTATAAAGTAATGAAAACACATTCGTTGCAACAGATCCTCCTGTTGCAACATCTCCCCATCGCAATCCGCTTTTCATAATGATTTTTTCTGCAAAACGATAACCTTCATCATAAAAAACTTCTTTCCAATATGAAACTTCAAAATTTCTGGTGCTGCATTTAATGTTGTTACGAGCGGAATCTTTTCTGCTCCCTCTATTTGCACTAGTCCAGTTGGTTTTAGAGCATCTACTATAAAATACATATCTGGTATAATTCCGGCTCTCAAAAGCGGTTTTATTGCCGTATCCACTGCGATAATAAAAGATTTTCCTTTTGCATTTTTAATTCTTTGATGTTTTTATTTAATGATGGGCCTGCCGCTACAACGATTCCTGTCGTGTCGAACGGAATTGTCTTATATAACTGTATTGTTTATATATGCAGTACACAAATATTTAGCATTTTTCATTACGTTTATAGAATCTATATTTGAAAACTTAACCGCTGTATTGTAATTTACTCTGTTTTCGAATGCTGTATCTTCACATTTTTTTACTAAGCTTTCACATTTTTTTTCAAAAAGGATATCATAATTGGGTAAGATAAATAATTGTACCTTATTTAAATTTTCTAACCTCATCACTTTATCAAGAACACTACCTATCCTATCTAACGTCATCAACCCTATGCCTTCCACCCAGAAGATAATGAGATGCTTTTTCATACCTTTCTCTAAATCTATCCATTCTAATGACTTCAAAAAAATTTGGATAGAAGGTTCATATATAATAATATTGAGTCTGAAATCAACATGTTCAATTAATTCTCGTAAATAACCTATATTTCCTATTCCAAGCATTATATACGTATAGCCATCACATAAATCCCCTTGTGCTTCCAGCCACTCTTCTGGTGGCTTCTGTGCATTGCGTTTTTCCTCCAAGATAACAACAATGGCCATCCTTTTTACCTTTAAAACAGGCATTCCATCGTTTGATTTTTCTTCAATAATTGTATAATTTTCCTTTAATTCATGCTTTGCTTTATCAATATTATAATCCATCCCAGGATAATATTTGGATAATGTCTGGATATTCTTCTCATATATTGTCATTTATCTTCCTCCACTGTTTCTGACAAACACACTTTCAGATATTCCATTATTCCATAGGAAATGGCATCATTCATAAGGACATAATCATTCTCCTCGATTGCCGTAATAATATCCTGTAAAATATCTAAAAGTTCCTCTTGTTTCTGTGTAAACAATGGATAATCCAGATTCAACGGATTTTCTTGTATAAACCATACCGCAAACTCTTGTATCATTTTTAAATGTTCTCTTATCGGAAGTAGTTCTTTCCTGTTCTCATAATCCAAAAAATTTTCTTGTATTTTTTCCAATGTGCTATAAAGAAACACCCATTTTTGTTGCATCTACCACAGCTCCTAAATTTATTAAAATAAAAGAGTTGGCAATGCCAACTCTTTTATTCGCTTTGTAGTCTTATTGTATTTCAGATTACTGTAACAGAGAAAGTACACCCTGAGTAGACTGATTAGCCTGCGCAAGCATAGATTGTCCAGCCTGTGCAAGAATGTTATTCTTGCTGTACTCTACCATCTCATCAGCCATATCTGTATCACGGATACGTGATTCAGCAGAAGATGTATTCTCAGATACATTGTCCAAGTTAGCTACCGTATGCTCTAATCTGTTCTGTAAAGCACCAAGTGCAGATCTCTGGGAAGATACAGAGTTGATAGCTTTCTGTACTGCGTCAATTGTAGCATTTGCACTTGCATAATCCTTAACACTTGGATCTGTGAGCGTAGTAGCCTGTCCAACTGTCATCTTATCTGCAATGACATTCTCCACCTTAGCATAAGTTGCTCCATTGTTTTTGATTCCGTCACTAACAGCCCCTTTCAACGCTGACACATCCGCTTTCATAGCAGCAGAAGCTGTAGCATATTTGTTATTATTAGCATCAATATAATATGCACTACCGTTTGCAGTATTGAGCTGCTGCATATAACCTGTTGAATCTGTTGCGTTATCGATAACCTTCTTCAAACTTGCAATAGCTTCTTTCTTCTGATCAGAAAATGCTTTTGTAGAATCTGTTGCTGCTGTTGAATATTTACCAAAGGTAAATCCTGTAACTTTCTTACCAGTCTGGGACTGTGTGGTTGTTCCTGCAATATTGTGTAATCCTAATGCTTTTAGAGTTCATCTCTCCGATAGAGATGGAAATCTTCTGGTCAGAATTTGCTCCAACCTGTAAGTTCTTAGATGTAAAGCTTCCATCTAATAAATTCTGTTTGTTGAACTGTGTTGTAGATGCGATACGATCCAGCTCAGATGTAAGAGCAGATAACTCTTCATTGATAGCATCACGGTCAATGCTCTCATTAGTATCATTAGCACCCTGAACTGCTAATTCATTCATACGCTGTAAGATTGAATGTGCTTCACCTAAAGCACCTTCAGCTGTCTGGATAAGTGAAATACCATCCTGTGCGTTTGAAGAAGCTTTGTCAAGGCCACGGATCTGGCTTCTCATTTTCTCAGAAATCTTTAAACCAGCAGCATCATCACCTGCGCGGTTGATTCTGTAACCAGAAGATAATTTCTCTGAAGATTTTGCCTGAGCTCCTGTTGTGATTCCTAACTGACGATTAGCGTTCATCGCTGTAAGATTGTGCTGTACTACCATATTATTTTTCCTCCTTGAATTGTGCTTCAGCATCCATGCTGAAATAAATTTGTTTTAATTTGTGAACGTTCCTACTCTGACCGTACGCTTCATTTCGGATTTCACGAAGTAGCATTCTTTGCTTACTTACATTTTATATCGGCATAAGCGAAAGATACTTAACCCCTTTTTATTAATTTATTTTTGAAAAAATATTGTATCTGTTCAGAACCAATGTCATTGACTTAAGACAAGCAGGATTCAAACAGATCACTTGGTCGATAAACTTAAGTCCACAACGCGCCATCAGACGGGTACGGCATTGCATAGATGGAAGCTTTTTCATCGTTATGGGATGTTTTGCGCAATCAAGCTTTCTCTCCATTGTGGAAACTCCATCATGGATTCGAAGAAAATCCCTGCATATCCTGAATGCTTCTGTAAAGTTGGCATGATACTCGTATTGGGTGTCGCGCTGTTCTATTTCGACATTTGATATGATCTCGGAACTGAAATTATGCAGTATAGCACGTGCCCATATCCTCTGAACAATGTACTCCTATTTCTTGGAATGAAATGCCTTGAGACATAAGGGATACTTGAGATCACGGAAAGAACCATTGACCGATATGGGCAGTATTTTATCGTACCCGATATAGAACTGGGCACATACTGGACAAACACTTTCCTGCCAGACGAAACAGTCACTGATCTTTACCATGCCCACGGAGAAAGTGTGCAGTATCACAGTGAAATCAAGACGGACATGGATGTTGAAAGACTCCCGTCGGGAAAGTTTGAGAGCAACAAACCGGTGCCGGAGCTGACAAGGATCGCATATAATATCCTTCGAATCATAGGGCAGGAATCGTTGAAAAAGAAGGATGCTCCCGGCCGGAAGAAAATACATCGCCGAAGAATACGTACGGTAATCAGTAATCTTATGCAGTTTGCGGGACATCTGACAGAACATGCCGGCCGTCAGGTACTGTCCATTGGAAGGAGTAATCGCTGGAGATTTACTTTCAAGCGTCTTTATGACAGCTTTGCATTCATCACCTGACAACAGGTAGCTGAATATGGCAAACATTTCCTGTGTGCCTTTTCATTTTGAAACAAGGTTCACGGATTCAGGTATAATTTTTCCTATCAAAAAAGTGATGATGTATTGTTTTTTCTCATACCTCATCACTTCTTTTTTACTTTCTTATGTTGTTTTTAAATGCTGCTTATAATAGTGCTGGAACCTTTCCTTCAATATTGCATTGATCTCATCCAGATCCTTGCCTGTGATGGATGCAATGTTTTCCGGGGACATTCCGCTGTGGTTCATTTTAAGAATGATTTTGCTTCTCCTACAACTTCTCCCATGACTTTACCTCTTGCTTCTCCACGTACTTCCCCTTCCGATTCTCCCAGTTTTCTGGCATCTTCCAGATCATCCTTCATCAATTCTCTCAACGCATCACACATATTCGCATCCCTCCTTATTTCACGATACAACTCATCATTTGCCTGGACACTTACCTGTAACACAGCCTTAACATTCTGTCGATCACGCGGCGTATTCATTTCTTCCACGTTCCTCAGAAATTCTTCTATATCTTCTTTTTCGCATGGTTTGACAAATTCCCGGATATTTTTCTTCTATTTTATGTCCATACTTCTGCAATGTCAAAAACATTTTCTCTGGTCAGGTTGCTCTGAAAATAGATACTGTCAGTTCATTGATTGGATATCACTTTCTTTGTTTAACTACTTAGCCATCACCTAGATAACAATTTATTCAATTTCTTATCAAATGTTTTGATATCATATTTCTTTACACAGCTATACGCATATAGAATGCAATCTACAAAATCTAAATTGTTTTCCACATATGCTTCAAGTCCTATCTGAATAACTTCTTTTTCTGCAACTGTCACTTCTGACAAAAATTCCATCAATGCATCCCTAATCTTGACTCTATCAACAGAATATACTCCCTTTAATACATATACAACTTCCGCAATAACCTCAATTGGAACCATTGTAACTTCTGTTTTTATAACATTTTCAGCTTCTTTTGCCATTGCCTCATTATCATTCAGAAGATATCTTAAAATAACGTTTGCATCAAGCACTACCATGCTTTTCTGTCACCGCCTTTTCCCAAGCATATTGTTCTTTCTCTCGTAAGCCGAGATCTGCATATTGAGCCAATATCCCTCTCGCTGATTTTTTTCATCTTTTGAATCTGATTCATCCATAAATTCGTCCAAAACTGTTATAATCAATTTCTGATTTTTCTTTGCATGAATTTTTTCCAAAGTTCGAACCATGTTTCCGTCATAGTATCCCTGCAAAGCCAACATACCAGTCACCTCCCTTCTTAATTCCATACCTCTGCACGTTCAAGTATACATTTCTTCTTTTAATTTACCCCAACACCGGAACTTTTCCTTCCAGTATTGCATTGATCTCATCCAGATCCTTACCTGTGATGGATGCAATGTTTTCCGGGGACATTCCGCTGTGGTTCATTTTAAGGATAATTTTTGCTTCTCCTACAACTTCTCCCATAGCTTTACCTCGCACTTCCCCTTCGGATTCTCCCAGCTTTCTGGCAGCACTTACTTCACGTTCGATGTCATCCTTCATCAGTTCTCTCAACGCATCACACATATTCGCATCCCTCCTTATTTCACGATATAACTCATCATTTGCTTTAACACTTACCTGTAACACAGCCTCAACATTCTGCCGATCACGCGGTGTGTTCATTTCTTCTGCTTTTCTCAGGAATTCTTCCACATCTTCTTTCTTTGCATGATTTGACAAAATTCTCAAACTTCGATGCTCTCCCGGCTCTAATTCCTGTGTCACAATAATCTGCGCTGGAAACGGTAAATGTTCTGTCACATAATAAATTCCCGGATATTTTTCTTCTATTTTATGTCCATACTTCTGCAATGTCAAAAACATTTTCTCCGGTCGGGTTGCTCTGAAAATAGATACTGTCAGTTCATTGATTGGAACTGCATCTACACGTTCTCCATAGCCTTTGTACAGACATGCATATCCGACTGTCTTATAAAAATCATCAATAGTCAGTGCATCTTCCGGGCTCTTATACTCGATCACATTATATTTTTTCATGATATGACCGATTTCATTCTTAATTCGTCTGTCACTTTCTTCTTTTATAATAAGAAGATCAATGCGGATTGGTTCTTTGCTCAGATTGTATTCCGGCTTTAACTCCAGCCGTTCAATATCTTCGTGGAATTCGAGCCCCGCGGCAGCGCAAAATGCCGGATGCCACTGGAGCTTATCTGGTGCATTTTTCAAATTGCTTCCTCCTGTTTGTGTGAATCACGATTCCGCAACATCGCAATTTGTTTTCGTGCACAAATGCTTAGTTTTCACCTCTTTCCTTTTCGTTTTTCCCTCTGCAATCTTTTCCTGTCTTTATGATAACCTATTTATTTTTCTCCATCAAGCAGTTTCTTGTATCCCAAACACCCGAAATAATCTCATCGTTACTGTTCGCATCAAATTGCTAACGAAATCAATTATTAAAAAGTGATGATATATTGTTTTTCTTATACATCATCACTTCTTTTTACTTTCTTATGTTGTTTTTAGATGCTGCTTATAATAGCGCTGAAACTTTTTCCGGTTCCATTTTTCTATTTTTCTACAGCCCAGGCCACTCCTGGTCTTTCTCCGAAAGTGTCAGCGGCGTTCCATCCGTCATGCAATATCCTTCCGCCGACGGGGTTCCGCGATACCCACCTGTCACATCCGGCCACTGGATACCGATTGCCGGGTCATTCCATGCCAGGCCGCCCTCGTCGTTCGGATGCCAGAAGTCATTGACTTTGTAACAGAACTCTGCCTCGTCAGACAGGACCAGGAAGCCATGCGCAAAGCCTTCCGGAATCAGGAACTGTTTTTGTTTTCTTCCGACAATTCCACACCATACCATTTTCCATAGGTTGCGGAACCTTCCCGCAGATCCACCGCCACATCAAATACGCTTCCGCGCACGGCACGGACAAGTTTGCACTGCGGATAGTTGATCTGAAAATGCAGTCCGCGCAGTACACCTTTGACGGACATGGACTGGTTATCCTGTACAAACTGGATATCGAATCCGGCTTCTTTCATTTCCCGTTCATTGTAGGTCTCCATAAAGTATCCGCGGGCATCCCCGTGTACGGCCGGTGTAATCACACACAGCCCTTCGATACCGCCGACATTTTTTTCAACTGTTATCTGTCCCACTGTTTTCCTCTTTCATGCTGATTTGTAACTATTCAGAACTCCCTCAGAATAGTTACGCTGATTTTAATATTTCACCCTGCCCTCTGCGACTGCTTTTAAATGCTCTCCATACGGACTCTTCCCATAGCGTATCGCAGAATCAAGTAATTTTTCCCGGTCAATCCACTGATTGATATATGCAATTTCTTCCGGTGCGGAAATGGTCACACCCTGACGGTGCTCGATCATCTGCACAAATGCCGCCGCGTCCAGCAGGCTGTCCATCGTTCCGGTATCAAGCCATGCAAACCCACGTCCGAGCAGCTGCACATTTAAGTTTTTCTGCTGCAGATACAGGTCATTTAAGGTGGTGATCTCCAGTTCGCCGCGGGCGGATGGTTGCACCTGTTTTGCCATTTTGCTCACGCCTGCCGGATAGAAATACAGTCCGGTCACGGCATAGTTGCTCTTTGGCTGTGCCGGTTTTTCCTCGATGGATACCGCTTTTCCATTCGCATCGAAATCCACGACGCCGAAACGCTCCGGATCGTTGACATAATAGCCAAAGACGGTTGCCTGTCCTTCCTGTGCATCCTTTGCGGCATTTCGCAGAATTTTTCCGAATCCGTTTCCATAGAAAATGTTGTCTCCGAGCACCATAGCACAGGCATCCTCTCCGATAAATTCCTCTCCGAGTAAAAATGCCTGTGCAAGTCCGTCCGGGGACGGCTGCACTTTGTAGGACAGATGAAGCCCGAACTGATTTCCATCCCCAGAAGTGCTTCAAATCTCGGGGTATCTTCCCGCGTGGAAATAACTAAAATATCGCGGATGCCTGCCAGCATCAGTGTAGACAGCGGATAATAAATCATCGGTTTGTCATATACCGGAAGCAATTGTTTACTGGTTACCATCGTCAACGGATACAGCCGTGTTCCTGCGCCGCCTGCCAATATAATTCCCTTCATCTTAAAGTTCCCCTGTCTCTTAATTCCTGCAGATACCGCCCCAGTGCGTCCTGCCAGGTTGGAAGCGGTGTAAATCCATTTTCTTTCAGTTTCTTTTTTTCCAGTCTGCTGTTAAACGGACGCGCTGCCTTTGACAGACCGTATTCCGCGGTTGTCACGGGCTGCACTTCGGTAGAAAGCCCTGCCTGCCGATAAATTTCTTTTGTGAAATCGTACCAGGATATGTAACCACCCTCGTTTGTTACGTGGTAATAACCATATTTTTCGGTTTCCATCATGTCAACAAGCAGTCTTGCCAGATCGTAAGTATAGGTTGGTGTGCCGATCTGGTCATTTACCACGCGCACCTGCGGGTGATTTTTTGCCACTTTTAACATGGTCTTAATAAAATTTTTTCCGTTTAATCCAAATACCCAGGCGATACGAACGATAAAATACTTTTCCAGTGTCTGTGCCACTGCCAACTCGCCCCCAGTTTGCTCTGTCCGTATACATTGAGCGGTGCATAATCTTTGCAGTCCGGCTCCCACGGTTCGGTTCCCTGTCCGTCAAATACATAGTCGGTACTGATATAGACCATTTTGGCATCTGCTTTTTTTGCCGCTTCCGCAATATGTTTCGTTCCATCTACGTTGATGGCTCTGACTTTTGCCTGATTTTCTTCGTCCTCTGCTGCATCCACAGCGGTCATGCCGCACAGTGCACGATGGCATCCGGCTGTACTTGCATGATTGTCTGTTCCACTGCTGCCGCATCGGTGATGTCCAGCGGCACATACGATGCACAGGATTCTAGTGCCGGTGCAATATCCGAACCGACTGCCTGATGTCCGCGCTTTGTCAGTTCGTTTACCACGTCATGTCCCAGCTGTCCGGCAACGCCTGTCACGAATACTTTCATATTTATAAGCCTTTCTTTCCGTACATTTCTTTGTAATAATTCTGGTATTCCCCGTTTACGATGTTCTCCCACCATTCCTTATTGTCCAGATACCATTGGATGGTCATGCGGATACCATCTTTAAACATCGTCTCCGGCAGCCAGCCCAGCTCGTTGTGGATCTTGGTCGGATCGATGGCATAGCGCATGTCATGTCCCTTGCGATCCTGCACGTGCTCGATCAGACTCTCCGGCTTGCCAAGATATTCACAGATGAGTTTTTACGATATCGATATTTTTCATCTCGTTGTGTCCGCCGATGTTGTAGACCTCCGACGGTTCCGTTGCGCAGGATCAGGTCAATCGCCTTACAGTGATCCTCGACATACAGCCAGTCGCGCACATTGAGTCCCTCTCCGTATACCGGAAGCGGCTTATCTGCCAGCGCATTTGCGATCATAAGCGGAATGAGTTTTTCCGGGAACTGGTACGGGCCGTAGTTGTTGGAACAGCGGCTGATCGTCACCGGCAGGCCGTACGTTCTGTGATATGCCATAACAAGCAGATCCGCAGATGCCTTGGAAGTGCTGTAAGGACTGGAGGTGTGGATCGGCGTATCTTCATGGAAGAACAGATCCGACGATCCAGCGGCAGATCACCGTACACCTCATCCGTGGAGACCTGATGATACCGTGAAATGCCATACTTCCTGCATGCGTCCATCAGCACGGAAGTACCGATAATATTGGTCTGTAAAAGACTTCCGGATTTTCAATGGGCGGTCCACATGGGACTCCGCTGCAAAATTGACGATCACATCCGGTTTTTCTTCCTCAAAAAGGGTATATACTCCCGGACGGTCGCAGATATCGAGTTTTACGAAACGAAAATTCGGCTGATCCATCACCGGCGCAAGCGTGGACAGATTGCCCGCATAGGTCAGGGAATCCAGACAAACAATGCGATCCTGCGGATGTTCCTTTAACATATAGAAAATAAAGTTGCTGCCGATGAAACCGGCACCGCCCGTTACAATAATGGTCATGAGCATTTCCTCCTGTGTGCATTTACGATTTCTATATTTATTTCCATTATAAAAGGTGACGCTAGGTCACCTTCAAGTCTTTTTTATAGATTTTCTAATTATTTTCTGCACAGGAAGATTCCGGCATCTTTTGTGATATGAAATCCATCTGCCACGCGGGCAGAAACAAATTCCCGGAACTCTTTGTACTGGTTCAAAAGCAGCTGGTTCTGATTTCCGTGACAGGAAAGAATATAGGAAATCAGCGGTTCTGCTTCCGCTATTTCAATCGCATCCTCGTATCTTCGCATCTGAATTTCCGAAAAATACGGTGCTAACAGGTTTTCTCCGTTTTCAAGCCCGAACCGCTCATACAGCACCTCCGCTGACAAAACGATTTCTTTATGGAACTGCTGCACCAGATCGGTAATTTCCCGCATATGCTGCTTTCCGTAGGTACTGCATAGAAACCGTCCCCCATTTTTTAAGACTCTCCGACATTCTGCAAGCACCTGTGGGATATCTTCACAGTAAAACAGCACATGATCCGCGATCACAAGATCAAACATTTCCTCCTCGTAAGGAATTTTTTCGCAGTCAAATTTTTATAGGAAAAACGGCTGTCCTCTCCCAGCGCACGCCGGGCATCCTTTAGCATTCCTTCTGATTTGTCCGAGAGAACGACCCAAAGATCCGCAGGCAGCTGTTCTCTGTTTTCGGTCCATAATGCTCCATTTCCACAGCCGAGTTCCAGAATCCGCATCCCCGGCTGCAGATTACACTGCTGCATAATCCACGGAAACCACCCCTGCGGATTGATGGAATACTCCCTGTGCAGGCGAATCCGGGCAGAAATATTTGCCGCATTCTGGTACTGGTTTTTCAGGCTTCGTTCCACTGCCGTCAGATGGATCAAATCCAGCATACTGTTCCAGTCAATCGCCTGTTCCGTCTGGATGGCTTCTATGGTGCGGTCAATTGCCTCATCCATCGCCTGCATTTCGTCCATTTTCTGCCGCAGCAGCTTCTTCTGTATCCGCATGGATTCGAGAAGATACTGCTGGTCTGCCGCAGCAAGTGTCATCTCCCGGATATCTTCCAGCGAAAATCCCAGATATTTTAATAAAAGGATCTGCTGGAGTTTTGCCAGATCGGCATCCGTATACAGCCGCGCCCCTGCGGCAGTCCGCGCACTTGGTTTTAAAATATTCTGTTTATCATAATACCGGATCGCGCGAAGTGTCACATGTGCTTTTTTTGCAAATTGTCCGGATGTGTAATACGCATCCTTTTTCATCTACAGTTCTTTCACCTCATCTCGCATTTCTTCTGTCATATTCTGTACATAGGTCGTCTGGGAAGAAATTTCTTCCGTATTTGCGGCAATGGTTGACACTTTCTGTGTCTTGGTATTCATGCTTTCTACCAGATCTTTGATCGAATCCATGCTCTGTGTAATCTTTGGGATAATTCGCCAGAAATGCCGGTGCCAGTATCACGGAAATTTTCTTTCCCGATGCAAGGTCTTCAAAGAAACGGTCCGTATCATCATAATAGTCTCTCGCTTCATGTGGGCAGACATCAAAACATTCCCCGCATACAATACATTTGTCCGGGTCTACCGTTACATAACCTTCCTGTGTTGCAATATTTGCCGTAAGTACAGGACAGCTGCGCACGCATTTGTTGCATCCGGTGCATAAATCAGTTGTGTAAATCAGTTCCATAAACGCACTCCTTATTATGATTTTCGTATAAACCCTACCCTATATGCTTATAATTTTATTACTTTTTACTATATTTGTCCAGCAAAGCCTTGCTTTTTTCCGTTATTTTTATCAAAGCACAAATTGTTGTCCATGATTTTTCACAAACTGGATTTATATTTTTTTTTCTGTTCTGGATATATACACACAGTAAGATCACACTATACTAGGATACAAAGAACTATTTTCACCAATTCGGAGGTTTTCCATGAAAAAAGCAGCTGTTATCCATGATCTGTCCGGTTTCGGAAAGTGTTCGCTCACGGCAGCGATTCCGGTATTATCCGCGCTGGGCGTGCAGTGTTGTCCAGTTGCAACAGCCGTACTGACCGGCCAGACCGGTTATCCCTGTTATCACTGTACCGATCTGACCGCTATGTTACCGGACTATATCGATGCCTGGGGAAAAAATAACGCACATTTTGATGCCATCTACAGCGGATTTCTGACCGGGGCGAAACAGATTTCGCAGGTGCTTGATTTCATCCGCTATTTTCGGGAAGAACATACGCTTCTTCTGGTTGACCCTGTTATGGGGGATGACGGAAATGCTTATCCGTTTTTTACTCCGGGGCTGTTAAATGGAATGAAAGAACTGACGCTTGAAGCAGACGTGATCACGCCGAATCTGACGGAAGCCTGTCTGCTGGCAGACATTCCGGAAGATGCCTTACTCCACTGCCGGACGAACACGGATCTGCTGAAGCTGGCAGAAGATGTGGCACTGCGGCTGCAAAAAAAAGCCTCACACCCACAGGATGTCGTGATCACCGGTGTCAAATGCCGTGATGAGAAACATCCCGTCATTTATAATATTGCTGCCACTGCAAATGGAATTTACCGGCACGAATCGCCGTTTTTTGACCGGAGTTTTTCCGGAACCGGGGATCTGTTTGCCTCTGTATTGTGTGGCTGCCGCACAAAGGGCATATGCACGGAAGATGCGATTCTGCTTGCCGGGAAATTTTTATCCCACAGTATCGGGGATACCATGAAAGAAAATACGCCGGGACGCGATGGCGTTAATTTCGAGAAATTTCTTATTGACCTGATTGCAGATTCAAACGTGTAAAAACGAAAAACCCGGAAAAGAATTTCGCAATTGATGAATCCATACGATCGAAAGAAGGAATTGTTATGGCAAAAATTTTATATGTGTACAATGATCAGGTATATGCAAATATCACAAATAAATGTGACTGCAACTGTACGTTCTGTATCCGTAAACAGTTTGATGGTGTGGGGGATGCGGATACCCTCTGGCACAAAGCAGAGCCTTCTTTAAGTGAGATTATTGCCGCAATTGATGCCTTTGATTTCACCGGCTACAAAGAATTTGTTTTCTGTGGCTATGGGGAACCGACCTGTGCACTGGAGAATCTGATCGCCAGTGCCAGATATGTCAAAGAAAAACAGGTCTCCCGATCCGTGTCAATTCCAATGGTCTGGGAAACCTGTATTATAAACGTGACATTGTACCACAGCTGGCAGAAGTGGTAGACAGTATCTCCATCAGCTTAAATGAGGCAACTGCAGAAAAGTATGAAAAAGTAACCCGTCCATCCTTCCCTCATGCTTATGAGGCAATGCTTGATTTTGCAGAGGAATGTGGAAAACTTATCCCACACACGCAGCTGTCGATCGTGGATATTCTTCCGGAAGAAGACATTAAGGCGTGTCAGCGCATCGCCGACAGCCGCGGTGTCCATCTGAAAGTACGTCCATGGGAGCACAGTGCATAAAGAAGTTACCGTTCTCATGCTTACCTGTGAGCACCAGCGGCATTACAGTCCCAGCACATCCAGAAGGATCTGTTCATCTTTCTTTTGTTTCTGTGGATGCTGTAATTCCGCATCTGCCAGGCGGGTACGGATATTCTGCATCCGCTGGTCCAGATCTGCACTGATCTGTGCACATTCGCTCAGTTCCTGTGCCAGACGCTCGGTTTCATCTGCCGGAACATTCTTTTTGTACCGCACTTTGTGCTCCAGACTCGCCCAGAAATCCATGGCAATGGTGCGAAGCTGTACTTCAACTTTCATTTCCCGTTTCTCATTCTGCAGAAAAATCGGTACTGCAACGATCAGATGCAGGCTGCGGTATCCGTTTTCCTTCGGATGCTTGATATAATCTTTCTGTTCGATCAGACGGATATCATCCTGCTGAAGCAGGCAGTCCGCCAGTAAATAGATATCTTCCGGGAAAGAGCACACAACCCGGATTCCTGCTATATCATTGATGTTCTGTTCAATCGCCGAAAGCGTCAACGGAATATTTTTCCGGCGCACTTTGCGCACGATTCCGTCCAGCGATTTCACACGTGTCTTGATGGACTCGATCGGATTACGGTCATATTCCAGCGAAAATTGTTCGTTTAACACTTTAAACTTCGTTTCTACTTCCATGATTGCGCACTTGTAATATGCCATCAGCGTATCCAGCGGCTTTGTATTTTCCTGCACAAAATCCAAAAATTCATCAGACATCAGACGGTTACGGACAAGGTTTTCCGCTGCCTGCTGCAGCTGCGCATTTACTACTTTACTTAATTCGTTCATATCTATTTCCTCTTTTTCTCCTGTAATTTTCTATATAAATAATTGTGAAATCCTTAGTTCCGGCGGACTCCCGTGTGGTGGCTCCGGCTGCGGCCTCTCCGATACGCACGAATTAGACAGAATCTTAGAATTTGCGAAAGTGATTGCGTGGCTCTAATTTTGTGTCCGGGCAACGTTTCGACAGCGGCGCGGCTTGTGTCCGTCTGCCAAGGATGCGCTCAGAATTTCTAGTCTGCCTAAGCGGAGCACAAACTTTCCCAATTGTTTTAAATAAAAAAGAGCTTCACGGAAATAAATTTCCATGAAGCTCTCCGCACATGGACTTTCCTTTCTGGTTTCCACATGCCTTTATTATAATGGATTCATCCGCAAAACGGAATAAATAAAGTCTGAACTTTTTCCGAATTTTATCTTAATCCTTGAACAGATCCGTAGAATAATAACGGTCTCCGCTGTCCGGAAGAAGGGCAACTACAGTCTTTCCCTTTAAACTCCGGTCTTTTTGCCACTTCGATGGCTGCCTTTAATGCCGCTCCGGAAGAAATACCTACCAGCACACCTTCCTCTTTTGCAATATATTTGGAATACTCGAAAGAGTCTTCATTGGAAACCGGGATTACTTCATCATAAACCTTGGTATCGAGTGTGTTTGGAATAAATCCGGCTCCGATACCCTGAATCTTATGTGGACCTGCCTTTCCGGTAGACAATACTGCAGATGTCTCTGGCTCTACGGCAACGATCTTTACATCCGCGTTCTGGGATTTTAAATACTCACCAACACCTGTGATGGTTCCGCCTGTACCGACACCGGCTACAAATGCATCGACTTTTCCATCCGTATCTTCCCAGATCTCCGGTCCGGTTGTCTTCTTGTGTGCTGCCGGGTTTGCAGGGTTCTCAAACTGCTCCGGAATGAAGCTGTCTGCGATCTCTTTGTGAAGTTCCTCTGCCTTTGCGATGGCTCCCTTCATCCCCTTGCTTCCATCGGAAAGAACAAGCTCTGCACCATATGCCTTGATGATGTTGCGACGCTCAATACTCATGGTCTCCGGAAGAACGATGATCAGGCGGTAACCCTTTGCTGCTGCGATTGCCGCAAGACCGATACCTGTGTTTCCGGATGTCGGCTCGATAATGGTGGAGCCCGGCTTTAATTTCCCGTCCTTCTCTGCCTGCTCAATCATCTCTTTTGCAATACGATCCTTAACAGATCCTGCCGGGTTAAAGTACTCCAGCTTTGCAAGAAGTCTTGCCTCAAGGCCAAACTTCTTCTCGATGTGTTTGAACTCTACCAGTGGTGTGTGTCCGATCAGTTCCAATGTTCCTTCATAAATATTTGCCATTTTATTATCCTCCAATTTACTCTCTCTGATTTAATCCCTTATTTTCATACTTCTTTAGTAGGAATTATCTGTTGTTATGAATATACACCCTTTCCCAAACGCTGTCAACTACTTTTTTACCATATTATTTTATACCCAAAAAAATACACGACACTCCTTATATTTTACTCCGCTTTGCCACAATTAAGACTCCAAAATTTTAACAGAGCCAGAAACTGCACAAAATTCGTAACGTATTCTATAAGAAGCATCGTGTATTTTTATCTATATGTGTATGAAAAACCCTCCGACTTTATTACTCGTCATCCTCATCGTCATCATCGTCCGCATCCTCACCGAGCAAAGCCTCTTTTAAAGTTCTCCAGCCAAGGACTGCACACTTCACACGCGCCGGCATATGGGCGATATCGCGGAGTGCCGATGCCTCCTCAAGAGAATCAATCTCCTCCTCGCTGGCATCGCCTTTGATCATTTTCATAAAGATTTTCCCCATCTGCAGGGCCTCTTCTTTTTTCTTTCCGACAATCATGCCAAGCATGATATCTGCGGAAGCCTGGGAAATCGCGCATCCGTCCCCGACAAATGCACCATCGGTAATCGTGTCGCCATCCGTCTTTAATTTCAGGAAAATATCATCCCCACAGCTCGGGTTGACACCCTCAAGCACAATATCCGCATCCGGCAGATCATGTTTAAACTCCGGGCGCACGTTGTGCTCGGTTAAGATTTCATTATAAAAACTTCTATTTTCCATATCCCATTCGCTCCCTTATACTTGCGATGCCTGCTACAAATTTGTCGGCTTCTTCTTCGGTATTGTAAAACATAAAGCTTGCCCTGGTGGCGGAGCTGATGCCCAGATAATTAAGCAGCGGCTGCGCACAGTGATGTCCGGCACGCACACAGATGCCATCGGCGATTAAAATCTCGCTCACATCGTGTGGATGCACGTCATCAATTGTAAATGTAAGAATTCCGGTGTGTTCTTCGGCCGGTCGGATCCAAGTACATGCACATGTGGAAGTTCTTTCAATCCGTCAAACGCACGCTTTGTCACGGCAAGTTCCCGCTCCTGCATCGTGTCAAACCCGACAGACTGTGCGTATTTTATGGCAGCATGCAGCGCTATGGCACCAGCAGCATTTACGGTTCCCGCCTCGAACTTATGCGGAAGTTCTGCGTATTTTGCGCTCTCGCGGGTCACGGATTCGATCATCTCGCCACCGGAAAGAAACGGTGGCATTTTTTCTTTAACAGTTTTTTCTTTCCATATAACACACCAATTCCCATCGGTCCGAAAAATTTTATGTCCGGAAAATGCAAAGAAGTCTGCATCCAGATCCTGCACATTGACTGGCATATGCGGGGTGCTCTGTGCCCCGTCCACCACGATAATGGCATTTTTTTCATGTGCCATGGCTGCGATCTCTTTGACCGGGTTCACACGTCCGAGCACGTTAGAAACCTGTGTGATTGCTACGATTTTTGTCTTTTCCGTAATCTGTTCTTTTACCTGATCAAGATCCACCGATCCGTCCGGACGGCATTCGATAAACCGGAGTACCGCTCCTGTCTGCCGCGCAACCATCTGCCATGGCAGAAGATTGCTGTGATGTTCCATGATCGAAACGAGGATTTCATCCCCGGCATTTACATTGTTTAAACCATAACTGTACGCTACAAGGTTCATACTCTCGGTCGTGTTTCTTGTAAAAATAATTTCCCGCGCGGATTTGGCTCCGATAAAATCACGCACGCCTTTTCTGGCATTTTCATACAGTTCGGTTGCTTCCACACTCAGCGGATAATTTCCACGCAGCGGATTTGCATTGTGTTTCAGGTAAAAATCGCGTTCTGCATCAATGACACACTGTGGACGCTGGGAAGTTGCCGCATTGTCGATATAGATCCATTCCCTGCCATCGACTGTATGTTCCCCGATTTCTGACAGCAGTGGAAAGTCCTTGCGATAATCGGTCATGCTACACCTCCCCGAGTTCTTCGTCAATCATTCTGGCAAAGCTGTCGTCTTTGATGATTCCTTTCAGGCGGTCAATGTTTGCTCTTGCCATAATATTTTCCGCGTGCTCTTTGTCGATTCCGCGGCTGGCAAAATAAAACATGGTATCCTCATCAAGTTCCCCAATCGTTGCACCGTGATTACCAACGACATTTTCCTCGGAGCATAAGATCACCGGAACGGTTTTATTCTCCACATCATCGCCAAGCATCAGTACATTTTCCAGCTCGTTTCCGACAGAATCGGAAGAGCCGGTCTTAAAATCAATCGTTCCACGGAAGATCTTCTTTGCACCGTCGCGCAGGGCACCGCCCACGTTGATCTCACTCTCTGTATGCTTTCCAAAGTGGTTGACCACTTCATTCATGTCGATGATATGTGTGTGCTGCCCGATATAGCCGATATCGCTCCTAAAGCTGCTCGCATCGCCGTTTAAGTTGATGGTCGTATCGGAATAGATATCTCCTTTTCCGAGATAAATCTGTACCAGCTCGATACGGGCATTTTTTGCACATTCTCCCTCAATCTGATTGTACACAAGGGAATTTTCTGCTGTGTGCTGCAGCTGCACCAGACGCACCCGTGCATGTTCTTCCACCGAAAGGCTTGTCCTTACGGCAAGTTTTTCCTCTGTCTGATAATCCATAAACACGGTCACCTGCTTACCTGCCGGTGCTATGATATGGATCTTTTTGCTGCTGTATCTTCCCTCTCCGGTAATGGAAAAGCGTACCTCTTCGGTGCTTCCCGCTGTCACGGTTTCCTCCGGAAGTTCTGTTGTATGTTCTTTGTCCCACGGAAGCTTGGTCTCGTTGACATGTAACCAATACCAGGTCTTCGATGGAAGTTTATTGATTGTCATTTCTGTCATTGTTCTCCTCCTAACCTATGCTTCCCTTCATCTCCAGCCGGATCAGGTTGTTCATCTCAACCGCGTACTCGACCGGAAGTTCCTTGGATACGTTGTCTGCAAATCCACTGACTAAAAGTGCCCGGGCATCTTCTTCCGTCATGCCTCGTGACATCAGGTAAAGACGGCATCGTCGCTGATTCTTCCGATTTTTGCCTCATGCCCGACGTCTGCATCTTTCGTGCGGATATCCATTGCCGGAATCGTGTCGGAACGGGACTCGGAATCCAACATCAGGGACTGACAGGATACGGCGGATTTTGATCCTTTCGCATTCTTTGCCACGACCACGCTGCTTCGGAAGGTACTGATTCCACCGTCTTTGCTGATGGAACGGGTATTCATATAGGAGCTGGTGTTTGGTGCGGCATGTACGACTTTTGCACCGGTATCCAGATTCTGTCCATGTCCGGCAAATGTCACACCGGTAAATTCCATTTTGGCACCCTCACCCTTTAATACGCTCATCGGGTACAGACAGCCCACATGGGAACCAAACGATCCGGAAACCCACTCAATCGTTCCGCCTTCCTCGACGGAAGCACGCTTGGTATTTAAGTTGTACATATTCTTGGACCAGTTTTCGATCGTGGAATAGCGGAGTTTTGCATTTTTGTTGACGTACAGCTCAACACAGCCCGCATGCAGGTTGGCTACGTTATATTTCGGAGCCGAACATCCCTCGATGAAATGAAGGCTCGCGCCCTCGTCCACGATGATCAGTGTATGCTCAAACTGACCGGCTCCTTTGGCATTCAACCGGAAATAAGACTGCAGCGGAATGGACACGTGCACGCCCTTTGGCACATAGACGAACGAACCACCGGACCATACGGCTCCGTGCAGTGCTGCAAACTTATGGTCATGCGGGGTGACAAGTTTCATGAAATACTTGTGTACCATGTCCGCATATTCTCCTTTTAAGGCGCTTTCCATATCGGTGTAGACAACGCCCTGTGCGGCAACCTCGTCTTTGACATTGTGATATACCAGCTCGGAATCGTACTGGGCACCGACACCGGCTAAGGATTTCCGCTCGGCCTGCGGGATTCCCAGACGCTCAAATGTCTCTTTGATGTCTTCCGGCACATCCTTCCAGGATGCCTGCATTTTGGAATGTGGACGGACATAGGTGGCAATGTGATCCATGTCCAGTCCCTCAATTGACGGTCCCCAGTCCGGAACCGGCATCTCATTGTAAATCTGTAAGGACTCCAGGCGGAACTGCTGCATCCATGCCGGATCGCCCTTTTCTTTGGAAAGCTGCTCCACGATCTGTGGGGTCAGACCTTCTTTCATTCTGTATGCATCTTTTTTCCTCATCGCGGATATCATAGATGCTGCGGTCGATATCTTCTACCTGACTCTTTTCTCTCATTTCGCACGCACCTTTCTTACTGTTCAAATTCCTCAAAACCGTTTTCGTTGATCTCATCTACTAAGGTAGCATCTCCGTTTTTCACAACTTTTCCTTCATCCATAACGTGGGTGACATCCACAGCAACGACTCTAAGATTCGTGTGCTGTGGGTAATAATCAGAAGGCTTCCCTTGCATTTTTCTTTGTAAAGCTGGATTCCTTTGGATACGGTACGGACAGCATCCACATCCAGTCCGGAGTCGGTCTCGTCAAGGATTGCAAGCTTTGGCTCTAACATAAGCATCTGCAGAATTTCTGCTTTTTTTTCTTTTCACCACCGGAGAAGCCGACATTCAAATCACGCTCTGCATAGGACTCGTCCATGGAAAGAAGTTTCATGGTCTCGGTCAGTTTTTTCTTGAAATCCCACAGACGGACACGCTTTCCGGTCTTCTGCTCGAGTGCATTACGGATAAATGCGCTCAATGTCACCCCGGAACTTCCAGCGGATTCTGGAAGGAGAGGAAGATTCCCTTTTTGGCACGCTCATTCACCGGCATCTCTGTGATGTCCTCTCCGTCAAAGAAAATCTGTCCGGATGTGATGGCATATTTCGGATGCCCGGTGATGGCATAGCCCAGGGTGGATTTTCCGGTTCCGTTCGGTCCCATCAGAACATGCACTTCGTCTTTTCCAACTTCTAAATTTACTCCGTGTAATATTTCTTTATCTTCAACGTTTACGTGCAGATCTTTGATCTCTAATAAATTTTTTTCAGACATTTGTATTTCCTCCATATAAAACATGTTGTTTAACTTTCACAGGAATGCGTCTTCTGTGAAATCATATCCTCAAGGGTATGCTTCTCAAGGTAATCATTGATCACAGCTTCTAGTCCCTGCCAGAACGGAAGTGTGGTACACTCTGCGGTGCTCTCGCACTTTTTTCCACCTTCACACAGGCACGCCACCGGAGCTAAATTTCCTTCGATCAGTTGAAGGATCTCAATTACTTTATATTCCGACGGTTGTTTGATCAGACGGTAACCGCCACCCTTTCCGCTGGCACTCTCAAGCATCTTCCCTTTTGTCAGTATGGTCATAATACTTTCAAGATATTTCAGGGAAATGCCCTGCCTTGTGGCAATTTCTTTGACCGGAATGAATTCTCCGGAATTGTGCTGCGCAAGATCGACCATCACACGCAGTGCATATCTGCTTTTTGCGGATATCATCATATCGTTTTACCACCTCGTTTCATGAAATACGACCGCAGCGTATTCCGTGAGTTCTACGGTGTGATTATAAGCCCCACTCCCCTACTATGTAAATAGGGGAATGTGAAAAATCATGTTTTTCTTCCAATACAAATTGCTGTTTAACTGCGTGGTCTGGGATCTTTTGTTTTTCAGAGGGACGGATTTGCGGTGGATTGTTCTAAATATAAGTTTTTTCGATGCGACGGAAGAAGGGGGACATTCTCTTTCTCCAGAAAAATTTACAAGTCAGCGCCGATGTTGATTTCAGGTTAATTTGACAAAGGTTTTACTTTTATGCTATTAACGTTACATGATGGAACTACGGCGCAGTTGTAAATTTGTTCTTCCGAAAGAAATGTCCCCCTTCTTCCTGTAGATAGGAAAACTATAAGTAAAAAGAATGATGTCCGCAAATCCTGTCTGTGGAACAAACATAAAGGCACTAGAACCTGCAGTTAAAGGGACGCCTCAAAAGCAGCTACGAATGCCATGAACTGGAATAAGCATAAAAATACCCTGTTAAATCACTTGATGATAAGGCCGGGTATCTATAGATGAAAAATTAAAGGTTTAGGTGACGGTTTTCCGAAATTTTAAGGCTTGAAATCAGGAAATGTCACCTATATAGTAAAAATTGTTTCTCCAGATACCGGTTTTTAGAAAAAGTGGTATCTGGAGAAGCAATTTTTGATCTATAGAGACTTTCCGGTATCTGAATGTTAAATTTTCAATATATAGGTACCGCAATGGTATCTTTTACATGAATTTTATTGGTATAGATACCACGATGGCATCTTTTACTGAATTTTATTGATATAGGTATCACGATGATCTTTCCTATGATCTTCCACAACGACACCGATGGTCTTCGTTCTCCTCGTCTTTAGATTTTTTTGCAATATAATTCGGAGTATAATTCAGTTCTTCAATTGCTTTGAGTACCCTCTGCTTTGTCTCCTGACTGGCATTTGGTTTCCCATTGATAATATTGGAAACGGTCACAATCGAAACATTACAGTATTTTTTGCTATTTCTTTAATTGTAACCATAACACCGCCTCTTTCACTGACTGCATAAATAATATCTTTATTATACGTTATACCTGCACCTGCAATCAACCATAAAAACGCAAAAAAACGGTATTTTCTATAAAAATGAAAAAAGACCCACGAATCTCTCATGAGTCTTTCTCCATTTTAGTTTTTTGCAAAATTTATTTATTTTTTACAGTGACTTTGCACTTATTTGTGATACCGTTAGATTTTACAGTAATGGTAACTTTTCATGCTTTTTTTGCCTTGATCACACCTCTGGAAGATACGGCTGCGATCTTAGTATTCGAAGATTTGTAAGTTACTTTTCCAATGCTTCCCTTTACGCTTAACTTCGCAGTCTTACCTTTTTCAGGGTTACTGTCTTTTTGTTTAAGGTTGGATTTTTAACGGTAATTTTTACCTGTCCACTTACACCGTTGTTAGTTGCGGTGATGATAACAGAGCCTTTCTTTACAGCGGTAACTTTACCGTTGGCATCTACTTTGGCTACCTTCGGGTTGCTGCTGGTGTAGGTTGTAATTCCGCTTCCGGATACGACATTTGCAAGGATATTGGTCTTACCCTTTACATACAGTGTGGTATTTTCGCTGACAACTGCAACTTTTGTGTCACGCTTGATATAGCTGATAGAAGAACCGTCCGGAGTCTCAAAGGTAAGGATGGTTGCCTCACCTTTCTTTGTGATGGCATACTTGCTGGCCTTTGTAAGTTTCTCACTGTCGGTTGAGATGTATACACCACTGCTTACATCTTCTTTTCCATCATTGTCATATGCATAAAATGTAAATGGACTCTCGGTATATGTTCCGGTTCCATTCGGATCGAAATACGTCACTCCGGTTCCGTCCGCTTTCAGTTCACAATACATTTTTGCGTTTTTATACTGCGGATTGCTGGCATATGCGGACATATCTGCATCCCAGACACCTGCTAAAACGCTCTGCTGCGCTGCGGTATCTGCATTCTTCATTTCTGCAAGATTTTCGGTACAGAATAAAGCGATGCAGTTTTGGATCATCTGCTCGTTTTTCTCTGTCAGTGCACTCTTTAAGATACCGGAGCCTACCCAGTTTGCATATTTTCCGGTGTTGAGTTTTAACAGTTCTGTCAGATCGCTGCCGTAACGGAATTCAATGTGATAGGTTGTTGCCGGAGTATCCGGGCAGAGGAATACATACTTAAACTCATCCTCGTTTTTGTCTGTGCTCTGGAATACATAACCTTCCATCACACCGCTGAGTGCATCTTTTTCAAAAACTTATACGTATGGGAAACTTTTTGCTGTCGCTTGTGGTAAATTCTACTTTGCCACCGTCCTGGAAAAAGAAACTTCCTTTACATCATTGATAAATCCACAGTAAAATGCATTTGGATCTGCTTTGTCACCGTAGGTCGTAGAACCCACGGAAGCCTTCAGCGTCTTTACGGCTTCTGCTGCAGCACTTCCTCCGACAACGACTGCTGCGTCATCGTTCCAATACTTATTGTATTTTACATCAAATAATGCATCCTTGAACAACTGGATGTAATCGCCTTTTACTGCGGTAAATAATTTATCCGCCTTGGAGCTGTCGGACTCCTCTGCCGGGATCGTTGGTACACTTGTATTGGTGCCTGCCGCCATAACCGGTGCTGCAGATGTTCCTGCTACCGTAATGGACAATAACAGTGCGAGTAATGCTTTGCGCATCTTTTCATAATTCTTCTCCTTTCAAAGTTCCGCAGTTAGTCTGTTGTAACTGCTGTTAGTCTGTTTATTTTATGATAGTCTTTTCCCTATGTTATGTCAAGAAGGCAAAACAAAAATGAATATCATGTAAAAAGGAGAGATACAAAATCATGATCTCTCCAAGAATTTTTATTTGGTTTCAATTGTTCCACCGCACAGCACATGATCGTCCTGATAAAAGACAGCAGCCTGGCCAGGCGTCATGGCACGCTGCGGTTCGTCAAACTGTGCCAACAGTGTTCCGTCCGGCTGCGGATACAGCGTACACGGTGCACCTGCATGCGAGTAGCGGATTTTACCGATAGCCTTGACCGGCCCGGTCAACTTTTCTTCTGCCATATAATTGATATTATCCACATGACAGTCACGAGAAAACAGGCTTTCGGACTTGCAAAGCACGACTTCGTTTGTCTGCGGACGAAGTTCCTTGACAAAAATAGGCGTGGATGAAGAAATGCCAAGACCCTTGCGCTGCCCGATCGTGTAATGAATCAGCCCGCGGTGCTGTCCCATAATGTTTCCTTCTTCATCGACAAAATTACCCGGTTTGCTTTCTTTTCCGGTCTCCTGTGTAATAAAGAGGCATAATCATGATCCGGTACAAAACAGATATCCTGACTATCATGCTTTGTGGCAACCGGAAGTCCGATCTCCTCTGCAATCTGGCGGATATGTGGCTTATCGTAATCGCCCACCGGCATAAGCGTATGGGAAAGCTGCTCCTGCGTCAGATTGTAAAGTGCATAGGTCTGATCCTTTGCCGCTGTGACAGAATTACGGATCGTGTAACGCCCGTTTGGAAGCTGCATGATACGCGCATAGTGCCCGGTGGCAATGTAATCTGCACCGATCTCTAACGAACGGTGCAGCAGGGATTCCCACTTGACGTAGCGGTTGCAGGCAATGCACGGATTGGGCGTGCGTGCCTTTTCGTATTCGGACACGAAATAGTCGATGACATACTTCTGGAAATCCTCCCTGAAATTCATCACATAATACGGAATCTCCAGACGTTCTGCCACACGGCGGGCATCATCTACCGCAGAAAGTCCGCAACAGCCGCCCTCCTGTGACTGTACAAAGACATCCTGATCCTGCCAGATCTGCATGGTGACACCGATCACATCGTATCCCTGTTCCTTTAAAAGCCAGGCTGCCACCGACGAATCCACGCCTCCGGACATGCCTACAACTACTTTTTTCTTTCATTTAATACTCCTCTTCCGGAGCCTCTTCCTTCTCACTGATATCGTTGACCGGGCGCTCTAATCCCTCGATCCTGATATTGTGCTTCTCTGCGTAATCCCATAAAGCAGCATGAATCGCTTCCTCTGCAAGCAAGGAACAGTGGACTTTCACTGGTGGAAGTCCGTCGAGTGCTTCCATGACAGCCTTGTTGGTTACCTGTAAGGCCTCCTGTATGGTCTTTCCCTTTACCAGCTCGGTTGCCATACTGCTGGTTGCAACTGCTGCACCACAGCCGAATGTCTTGAATTTGGCTTCCTGAATAATACCGTTGTCATCAATATCAAGATACATGCGCATGATATCTCCGCACTTTGCGTTGCCAACTGTACCGACACCGCTCGGGTTCTCGATCTCTCCTACGTTTCTCGGGTGATTAAAATGGTCCATTACCTTTTCGCTGTACATACTACTCCTCCTTGTTTTTGCGCACGAAATCCTCGTAAAGAGGAGACATGCTGCGCAGACGTTCGATAATTGCCTTCAATTTGTCTACTGTATAATCAATCTCTTCCATGGTTGTCTTCTCGGAAAGTGTCAGACGAAGACTTCCGTGTGCTATCTCATGCGGCAGTCCAATTGCCAGAAGCACATGGGACGGGTCTAACGATCCGGATGTGCAGGCACTTCCGCTGCTGCCGCAGATCCCTGCCTGATCGAGAAGAATCAGCATGGATTCTCCCTCGATAAAACGGAAACAGAAGTTGGCATTGTTCGGAAGACGGTCTGTACGGTCTCCGTTTAAGCGGGTGTACGGAATCTCATGGAGCACACGCTCAATCAGATGATCGCGAAGCTTTATTTCATACTCCGTGTTCTTTTGCATATTCGCCACTGCAAGTTCCGCTGCTTTCCCGATTCCGACGATACCCGGAACATTGTGTGTGCCGGCACGGCGCTGACGTTCCTGTGCACCTCCGTGAATGAAAGAACGGATCTTTACGCCTTTGCGGATATACATGACTCCGATTCCCTTTGGTCCGTTGATCTTGTGACCGCTGGCACTGAGCATGTCGATATTCATCTCATCCACGTTGATCGGCACATGTGCAAATGCCTGTACCGCATCGGTATGGAACAGTACCCCGTGTTTCTTTGCAATCGCACCGATTTCCTTCAGTGGCTCGATGGTTCCGATCTCGTTGTTTGCTGCCATGACAGAGATGAGAATTGTATCCGGACGAATGGCTACCTCAAGCTCGTCCAGCTTAATCTTACCATTTTCATCCACACCGACATAAGTCACTTCAAATCCGTGCAATTCCAGCCACTGTGCTGTGTGCAGGATCGCATGGTGCTCGATCGCGGATGTGATAATGTGCTTTCCCTTGCTGCTGTATGCCTCTGCGGTTGCTTTGAGTGCCCAGTTATCGGACTCGCTTCCTCCTCCGGTGAAATAAATTTCCTCGGTCTTTGCCCCGATCACATCTGCAATCTGCTTTCTTGCTTTTTGCGACCGCACGCTCCGACTCTCCTGCAAAGCTGTAAATAGCTGCCGGATTACCGTAATGCTCCGTAAAATACGGGAGCATCGCATCAAGAACTTCCGGGTATACCTGTGTGGTAGCCGCATTGTCCAGATAGATTAATTTACTCATACTCTTCCTACTTTCTTTTCTTTTTTCATAAGGAGCACATCGCATGAGATGTCTCTTCGAGATACCTCATATCACATAATCCCCATTTTTTTCTCTCTGCCAGTCAACCAGATCCTGCAATGTGATATGATCCACAACACTGCAGATGGCATCATTAATCTTTTTCCAGAGAATCAGGGTAACACAGTCTTCCCGTTTCTCACAGTTGACGTCGTCTCCCTCATCGAGACATGCAACCGGTGCCAGCGATCCCTCGGTCAGGCGGAGAATCATTCCAACGGTATACTCCTCCGGTGCTTTACGCAACAGATATCCCCCCTGTGCTCCACGCACACTGCGCACATAACCGGCGCGGTTCAATACGGAAATAATCTGCTCCAGATATTTGTCGGAAATCTCCTGACGTCTTGCAACATCTTTTAAACTGATCGGCGCTCCTGTGTTGTTCAATGCCAGATCCAGCATCAGTCTCATGGCATATCTGCCTTTTGTTGAAATCTTCATGATAATATATCTCTTCTTTCTTAAAAAAATGTACAGCATTTAAAACTTAGTATTCCTACTAAGTTACTATACATTGGTAAGATAAATTTGTCAATCTATTATCAATCGATATTTTTCCTGCTTTCTTTGCGCATTTGTTTCTGGCGGTACATATTCTGATCGGCAAGTGACAGATACTCATCTATAGTCTCTTCTCCCCCGCAAACGTCAGCTCTACACCGATACTGATCATAATGTTTTCCTTGGTCAGCCGGCTCTGCACACGATCCGTGTACTGTTGTGCCTTTTTGGAAGTCGCATATGGGAAAAATCCGATGAACTCATCGCCTCCGTATCTGCATACATATCCCTGCTGTGGGCATTCTTCCTCAAGAACCTGTGCAATTCTTATCAGTACCTGATCTCCAAATTCATGTCCATATGTGTCATTCACAGATTTAAAATCATCCGCATCCACAAAGACAAGCGCACATGCTATTCCCTTTTCCTGATACTTTGCAAATGCCGGACGGATAATGTCCGTATACGCAATCCGGTTACAGATACCGGTCAGCGGGTCCCCTGTTGTACAGCATCTGAGTTTGTTTGCTGCATTCTCCAGCTGTTTTTGCTTAAACTGCGTTTCCAGTGTCTTTACAATCGTGCTGTGAATGTCATAATAATATGGATTATCATACAGAAAGCGTCCGTTTTTCATTACCAGATAACCAACCGACTGTTCCCGGAAATGAATCGGGGTAAACAGATAGGCATTCTGGCTTCCTGTTTCTTCCAGATGGCGGTTCAGTTCCCCGACACTGGCAAATGCCATTCTCTTATGGTTCTCAAATCCATCTGCCACCACAAGATTCTTTTCATCATAGCCTTCCACCGGAAAATCCGTATCCTCATCGGCCGCAAACAGCTTACGAGTCCACCACAAAATATACCCCGTCACATCTCAGTTTCTGGAAATAGTCAACAATATATTCAAAAATTTCCCGGAAACCATTGCACCTTGCCATCTGCGCTTCCAATTCCACGAGAAGGGAATCATCCTCATCTTTTTTGACTGCGGCGACAATCTTTTCCTTTATATATTCACGGTAATTTACCATGCCGTTATTCGGACAGCCACAACTTTCTCCGTAAATACAGGTAACCGGAATATAGTTGCGTTCTTCCACCGGTTTTCCTTCCCAGATACGGAGCAGTACATCCACACAAAGCTTTCCGATCTCCTCCCGGTCCTGAAATACAGTCGTAATCTGCGGACGGAAATAGGCTGCCTTATCCAGATTATCAAAGCCCGTCACCAGAAAATCGTCCGGTACGCGGTACCCCCACTGTTCTGCCTCTGCACAGATTCCTGCCGCAATATTGTCATTTGCACAGACAAACACATCCGGAAGTTTCGAGCCGCTATGGACATACTCCCGCATATAGTTCACGCCGGTCTCATAGTCGTAATCCCCACATAAAATCGGATTGTCATCCAATGTCATTCCATATTTTTTCAGGCATTCGCAGTACGCAGCAACACGTTCAAAATTTCCGAAAGCATCTTCCGGGCCTCCGGCAAAAACAAATCTGCGGCATCCATGCACTTCGTATAAATGTGTCATAAGTTCACGGATCGGACGCCGGTTATCTGCGCCTACATAATAAAATCCGCTGATATACCAATCCAGGGAAAGAACCGGAACCCCACAGTTCTGCAGGCGTTCTACAATCTTTTCTTTTTGCCGGACATCCACAATATTGCTTCCATCCAGTATAATTCCATCAAACGCTGACAGATCCGGCAGATTATAAATATTATATTCACCCGTATTATGCAATGCATCTTTGCTCCAATTGCCATAACAATTGTACTGATACAAAGCAATATCCTCATCCAGTTCCCTGATCCGCCGGATGATCCCATCTACCCAGGCATACGTGATCATCCGGCGCCAGCCGTCTGATATCAATGCTATTTTTTTCAATTGTCCTCCCCCATATACCAATTCATGCCGATATGTTTAATTTATCACAAAAACCAAAGGCTTCAATGCTGTTCTATACAAAAAACATGTATCCTTTGTGATTTTTAACTTTTTATGTTATGATAGAATTCTAGACTTTAGAAAAGAGGATATTTTATGGCAAAAGGAACTGCTGGAAAAAACTATTGGGCACTTCTTTTGATGATTCTCGCAGGTGTTGTACTGGGTGGCTTTTTATCGGTCAGCTTAGTGCCGGTGTTCCGGCTCTCCGCTGGCTGAATTACGGACAGACCTTTGGTCTTTCCAACCCACTGGTACTTGATCTGGGAATTCTGGTGCTCACATTTGGATTAACCATAAAAATAACGATCGCCGGCATCATCGGAATTGTGCTGGCGATCCTGATTTACCGATTCCTGTAACAGGTGCTTATTTCAGGAACCGCTCGAGACTGCGCATATGCTCCTTCATCGTCTCCCGTCCCATGCGGTAGGCGGCAAGGAGTCTCTGCCGGTCTCTTTCTACTTTGCTGACTTCTATCTTTTTTGGCGGACGAATGACAAACAATTCCCCACGTTCTTCTTTTTCCCTGATATATTCCAGTTCTTCGTTGTAATGCTCATGCCGGTGTTCCATGGCATCAATCATCGCCGGATACCTGCGAAGCGATACTTTCGCCAGCGGCATCAGCTGATTCTTTTTTTTTCACATAATCCCGCGGCTGCGTCAGAATCACAACCGTTTTATCAAACCCAAGTTCCTGCATTTTCTGCACCGGAATAGAATCTGCTACGCCTCCATCAAGCAATTCATATCCGTCTACACAGACCGGCTTTGACACAATCGGCATGGATGCCGATGCTCTCATCCATTCCATTTCTGTCTTATCACACCGATCCACTTTTTTGTAAAGAGCTTTCCCGGTTTTGGCATCTGTCACCACCACGTAAAATCCATCGGATTCTTGCGGTAAGTCTCATAATCAAACGGATCAAGATGCTCCGGGATATCATGATAACAGAACTGTTCCCCGAACATATCCCCTGTTTTCAAAAATGTGCGCAGTCCCGCATACTGCGGTTTATTACAGTACGCTGCATTGTAACGAATGACACGTCCCGGCTGACCGGACTTATAATTACAGCCAAACACTGCCCCTGCTGACACGCCCATCGCTCCGTCAAATGTTATCTGATGCTCCATCATCACGTCGATGACTACGGCGGTGAACATTCCGCGCATGGCTCCGCCTTCCATGACCAGTCCTTTTTCATCATCGAATCCCTTCTTTAAAATAAACAATACTTTTCAGAATCTATCATCTGTTTTGTATTCTAGCTTTCTTTTTCCATGATTTCAAGTAGCGAAACCATGATTCTACCTTAACATTTCCTTATTTTTACATAATCCCGCTTTCTTCTGCCCAAACTAATAAATATTTGTTGAGGAAAAGGAGTATGCCCTATGTATGGTTCACTATTTTATGTATTGCCCATTCTGGCAGTAATTGCAAAAACTGTTTTCCGCGCAGTCCTTCCCTTACTGATCGGCTGTATGATTGCCTATGTAGTTAATATCCTTATGTGTTTTTACGAAAAAGGATATGCAAGAATATGCCGTATGGCAGCCATTGCGCCCTTACAGCGTCCCCTATGTATGACACTCTCCTACCTTTCGCTTGTGCTTGTGATCCTGATCTTATGGTGGATGATCGTCCCTCAGCTGTTATCCTGCATCCGGATCATCGCAACCGATTTCCCCAGGTTTTAGAATTACTGTGTGAGTGGGCAAACGAACATCTGCAAATGGATCTTGGCATGGGAAACGAAATCCGGGCATGGATGAATGAACCCTTTTGCTGGGATACACTGATCGCAAAAATCCCCGTCTGGCAAAAGGCATGAAAACTTCCCTGGAGAAACTTGGCAGCTGGCTTTTTAATTTTTCTGCCGGGACTGATGTTTTCTTTTTATCTGCTTGCTGCCAAAGAATCCCTCTTACGGATGGGCAGTTTCCTGATCGACCGGTGTTTCGGTGTTTTCCAAGGGAAAAAAATACGTTATGTACTGACGGTTCTCAATCAGTCCTTCCATCATTTTCTGGCAGGACAGACCATAGAGGCAGTAATCCTCGGTATGCTTTGTACCATCGGCATGTGGATTCTTCGGCTTCCCTATGCTGCCATGATCGGTTGTCTGGTAGGTGTAACCGCACTGCTACCGGTCATCGGAGCTTATATCGGTGCCGCAGCCGGTGCGTGTATGCTTCTTACGGTTTCCCCGGTAAAAGCACTGGTATTTCTTATCTTTTAACAATTCTCCAGCAGATCGAAGGCAATTTTATCTATCCCCGTGTGGTCGGACATTCCATCGGGCTGCCCGGCATCTGGGTACTTGCCGCAGTCATTGTCGGCGGTGGGGCATTCGGTATCTGGGGAATCCTGTTTGCCGTGCCACTTGCAGCAGCCATCTACCGGCTGCTCCGTCCCTCAATCAATTAAAGCCGTGCAGCAACGCTGCACGGCTTCTTAAAAATAAGCAGAAATCAAATAGAGCTTACGCTCTCTGTGTTTTTTAAACTAAATGGAACCAGTTCATGTGTGGCCGGTTTGTTGAGATCAATCATGCCAAACAACAAGTCAATGCTTTTTCTGGCAATCTTTTCATACCCCTGACAAACCGTCACAATCTTTGGATTATAATAATCTGCAAGAAGTGTTCCGTCAAATCCGATCACCGAAATATCCTCCGGCACCCGCAGACCCGCATCAAAAATCGCGCGCATGGCACCAACTGCCATCACATCACTCATGGCAAAAAACCGCTGTAATGGATCTTTTGGAAGCCAGCATCCGGTTCATGGCATTGTATGCACTCTCATATGAGAACCGCGCTACCGCATAACTTTCTTCCTCAAATTCACAGCCATGTTTTATAAAGCTGCGCTTCGCTCCTGCTTTAGGTATTTACTTGGGGAAGATAATGCCATATCTCCCCCGATAACAGCAATATCGCGATGTCCGTGATCAAACAGATAATCAACCGCCATCTCCGCAGCTGCCATATCATCTGTTGAAACCGACGCAAGATTCCGAAATCCCAGTTTATCCGCCCGATCTGTCACCAGCACACACGGAACATTGACCAGTTCAAATTCTTCATGAAAGTACTGTATATTACCTCCAAGGAACAAAATTCCCATCGGCTTATGTTCCCTGCACATCCGCACAGCCTCTTTCACTTCATCTGCATCTTCATCCAGATAATGCACCCGCAGGAATAATCCGATCCCTCAATAGTATCCTGAATCACCTCTATAATATTTGTAAACAGCATATTCGAAGTACCTTTTACGAGAATCAGAATACTCTGGCTCACGGTCTGTTTTAAATGCTTGGCATTGTTATTTGGTACAAACTGGTAAGCTTCCACAATTCGCATAATGCGGTCACGGGCTTCTTCGCTGACATCTCTTCTTCCATTCAGGACACGGGAAACCGTACTGACAGAATATCCTGCCTCTTTCGCAATATCTACAATTGTCATTCCTTCACCTCGTATATACAGACGAAATGTCTATTTTCTAGCCCTTGACAGCGCCTGCAAGAACTCCTTCTATTATATATTTCTGGCACGCAATATAAAAGATAATAATTGGCAGAATTGCAAGAACAAGTACCGCCATCATGGCACCCCAGTCGATCTGTCCATGACTCTGTTTCAGGAACTGGATCGCAATTGGAATGGTTTTATACTTATTAATATTCAGCACCAGACTCGGCAGAAGGTAATCATTCCATACCCACATTGCCTCAAGGATTGCTACCGTTACCGTCGTTGGCTTTAAAATTGGAAAAACCACCTTAAAAAGGTCTGTAATGGTGTACATCCATCAATCATTGCAGCTTCTTCAATTTCAGGGAAATTCCTTTACAAAACCGGTAAACATGAAAACGGCCAGCCCCGCTCCAAATCCCAGATATACAACAATAATTCCAAGAGGATTGGACAGATGTAAAAGGTTTGCAAATTTTGATAACGTAAACATTACCATCTGGAATGGAACAATCATGGAAAACAGGCACAGTACATAAATTGTTTTTGTCACTTTTGTATGGACTCTGGTAATATACCATGCACACATGGAGCAGCAGATAATAATCAATGCAACCGACCCTACTGTAATAAACAGGGAAATCCCAAAACTGTTCCAGAAATTTGTCTTACGGATACCGTTGGAATAGTTCAGCCAGCCACAGAATGCACGTTCAACACCATGAATAAATTTATCCCAGCCAGCGGAAAGCGGCTCTGTTCCAAGTGTAAACGGATGTCTGAAAATAAAGGCTTTTCTTTTTAAAGGAATTTAAAAGGACTACCAGAATGGGTGCAATCCATAAAATGCTGATAACCGTAAATGCCAGTGTCCAGATCCAGCCATGTTTTGCCTGACGGACAGCACTTACCTGATTGTTATTCTTTTTAGCCATTAGTCCTGCACCTCCTTGCTTGTGGTCAGTTTATTCTGAATCAGCGCAATAACTGCAACCAGAATAAAGAAGATAACCGCTTTGGCCTGACCAACGCCCTGCCATCCGGTCGTGCCGTACATTGTGTCATAAATATTTAATGCCAGAAGCTGTGACATCTTAGCCGGATTACCACCGGTCAGAGCGAAGTTCTGATCAAATAACTTAAATCCATTGGTCAGCGTCAGGAATGTACAAATGGTGATCGTCGGCATCAGCATCGGAAGTGTTACATGCCGGAGCAGCTGCCAGGAATTTGCACCATCAATCTTTGCCGCCTCGATTAATTCTCCCGGAATATTCTGGATTCCTGCAATATAGATAATCATCATATATCCGATCTGCTGCCAGCATACTACAATAATCATACCCCAGAACGCATACCACTGTGTGGATACGATTGTCTTGGAGAAATTGGATAATACGCTGTTAAAAATCATTAACCAGATATAACTGAGTACGATACCACCAATCAGGTTTGGCAGGAAAAATACGGTACGGAAAAGATTGGTACCCCTGATGCCTTTGGTAAGTGCCATCGCAATGAGAAATGAAATCACATTGATGATCAGCACCGATACAACCGTAAATAACGCTGTATACCATAATGAATGAATAAATGTTGTGTCTAACTTTCCGTTTACAAAAAGATTCTCGAATAGTTCTGTAACCCTTTCCATTTCCAGTCTGTAACGGTTGTGAACTTACAAAAGATAAGAAAATTCCATATACAAACGGTACAATAAATCCAATTGCAAATGCAATCATTGTCGGAAGCAGAAAAATCGGGAAATATTTTTTAATTGCTTTTTCCATAATACATTCCTTTCACTAACTGCAGCCCCTGCCAGTACCAGCCTGCACTGCAGGTGCTTCTTTAAAAAAGGAGTAAGCGGCATGCCACTTACCCCTTTTCCCATCATCTTTGATTACTGTGCATCATCTTCATGGGCGATCTTCCACTGATTTGCCCATCCATCAACAAATGCGGTCTTTACAGCATCCCACTCACCTTCACCTGCGGTATAGGCAGTCAGGGCAGAAACAACATCCGCTCTCCAGTCATCTACGTTTGGAGTAGCATTGAAGCTCCATGCTACAGATGTTTTTCCGTCAGCCATTAACTTGTTTGCAGCCTGTGCAAATGCATTCTTTGTCTCGTAATCACCTGTAAATGTATCATATGGAGCAGTAAGTCCCATCTGATTTGTAATGGCATCACGTCCCTCGTCAGAAGTGATTACCCAGTTTAAGAACTCAAGTGTTGCATCAATATCTTCCTGAGATGCCTTTGCGTTCACTGCCCAGTAGTTCTCAGTACCAACACAAAGTCCTTCATTCTCATCATCTACACCAAAGTAAATTGGCATCATGGATAAGTCATCTGCTGTAACGGCATATCCGTTCTCCTCGTTTGTTAACGGAGAGAACTCCCAGTCACCATTCTGGTAGAAGACTGCCTCTCCCATACCAAACTCAGATTCTGCGTTTAATGCACCGGAATTTAATGTCTTAGGATCTGCTGCGGAATCAGATACATACATATCCCATACATTTTTGAAGTTATCAAGATAAGTTCCCTTAATGGACTCTTCCCCGGCTGTAAGGTCACATCCATCATCCTTGAACTCATAGTACAGTGGCATATTGGCAAGATGTCCGGCAAATCTCCAGGAAGATCCGTCATCCAGTCCTGCGGAAGCAAATGCCTCTGTCAGGTCAGTTCCAAGTTCTTTATTGATGTCATCAATACGGGAATTGATGTCATCTGCAACTTTCTTTAAAGTATCAAAGTTGTTAATCTCATCTACCGAAGAAACTACAGCACCATCCATGCCACAGTATCCTTCCAGAATTGTCTTGTTGTAGATCAGGCCGTAGCACTCATAGCAGTTTGCAATGGCAGCTACCTTATCATCATAGTTGATTACAAGAGACTTATCTGTCAAGTGCTTGTAAAGTTCAGAGTCCTTCAGATCATATGTATAATCGTTCCATGTCTGTGCTGCGGAAGAATTTCCCACATTGAAGATGGTAGGTGCATCCGACTTTGCCATCTCGGACTGTAATGTTGTGTTGTACTGTCCGTCTGCTGCAGTAAGCACATTTACCTCTACACCGGTCTGATCGGTATAGGTCGCTGCCAGATCCTGCCAGGCTTCGTCTGTCTCTGGTTTAAAGTTTAACATGTAAACCTTTCCAGAACTCTTGCTGGTCTTGTCTCCACCCTGTGTGGATGTGCCACCCCTTTATCGCTTCCGCATCCTGCGAATGCTGTGACAACCATTGCGGCAACCATTAATGCTGATACAATTTTCTTTTTCATATTTTCACCCTCCTGAAATAAATACGTTCGTAGCGTTACCGTTCATACGGCAGCCCCTGATTGAAAACGTTCACGGCAATGTTTCCGGTAACGTTTTCAGTAAGCAGGGTATACACCTATTTTGCACAGTTTCGCAAGTGTTATTCTCATTTTTGTGAAATAAGTAAGTTTTCCTCTATTTTTCGTGCATATTGCACAACGCTTTTCCCTTTGCTTGACATGTATAGGCTGTCGATATATACTTTCATGTATAGACTGTCTATAGTACTTATCACTGAAAGGAGGTCATATACCATGGGTATTGACAAAAATCTCGTACAGGGAAGCATGGCATTGCTGCTTCTGCGCCTTTTGAAACGAAAGATATGTATGGCTACGAAATGATTGAAGCTCTTCGCAGCAAATCCAACAACGTCTTTGAACTGAAAGCCGGCACCCTGTACCCACTGCCCACTCTCTGGAGAGCAAGGGCTATGTGCGGTCCTATGAGGATGCCTCTTCCGGGAAAAAACGCAGATATTACCAGCTGACAGAGGCCGGCCGGCATCATTCTTCCGAAAAAAAGCAGGAATGGATGGCTTATCAGGCTGCTGTAAGCAATGTGTTAAGTTTTGAAGGAGGAATCTGATATGGAGGAAAAAGAATATCTGCAGACCCTGGGCGAACAGATTTTAAACCCACATGCACGTACCCATGTGCTGGAAGAAATTCAGGAACACATTGACGAACAGATGCAGGATTATATAGATACAGGAATGTCTCCGGACGCAGCAGAAAAAGAAGCTGTCCGGCAGATGGGAGACCCGGTTGCAGCCGGCACGGAATTAAACCGGATCCACCGTCCCCGGTTTCCGGGTGTTTTGTTCGGCATTGCGGTGGCTCTTACATTATCCGGAATTTTCATGCAATATATCCTGTATGGTTCTGAACCACTTAACACCACCTATTCCAACACCGTGTTTATGCAGCATGCCGTTTTCTATCAGGTGATTGGCTTCGGCATTATTCTGTTTGGGATGTTCAGCAATTACATGTGTTTATCAAAATACAGCTGGTTTTTATACGGTCTGTTTTGGGATTCGCGCTGCTCGCCTGCTTCTTTCCGGGCACGTTCTCTTTCTGGCAGACCCGTACCTTTAGCTATTATCTGTGTCTGCTGTATCCACTGTCCTATGCACTGCTGCTATACTCCAACCGGAAAAAAGGATGGAAAACCATTGTCTGGCTGCATGTGCTGTCACTCCTGTTTTTCGGAGCGATCCTAAGCCACACCAGTGGTTTTGTATGGCCGCCGGTTCTGGCATTTGTTTTTCTGTCCGTCCTGCTGTCCGGAATCTGTATCCAAAAAGGATTCTGCCCGGTTCCAAAAAGGTTCTCTGGTGCTGGACACTTCTTCCTTATATCGGAATCGCAGCTTTGGCAGGCAGCCTGTTTTTACGTCCGCAAACCTATCTGTATGACCGCCTGTTGAATGCACTCGGACTGCAGCATACTGACGACGGACCTGGCTTTACGAGACTTGCCCTGCAGTATGAACAGACACGTTTTTCCCTGTTCGGTGGAAGTTCTGTCAGTGACCGTCTTCCACGGGAAGAACTTTACTCTACCTATCTGCTGCACAGTATTTTTCTGTGGTTCGGCATTGCGGCCGGCATTTTAATCATCGCTGCACTTGCCTTTTTTGCGCTGTACAGCATGCACTGTGCGCTGCGGCAGAGCAACCGTCTGGCAATGCTGCTTGGTACTGCTGCCAGCGGAGTCCTTCTCCTTGAGCTGTTCAACTATGTACTGACGAACTTTGGCATCAATCTGTTTTATACCGCCTCTGTTCCGTTCTTATCTTACGGACTTACCGGCACAGTTGCCAATTCCATTCTGGTGGGGATTCTGCTGGGGATCATCCGGAACCGGAATGTATTGTATGAAAAAGAATCCGGCCCAGCCGTGATTCCGGATACCGGAACGGTTTAAACAGCAAACGGCATAGCCTGTGATCCCTGCAATATGTACTGGATCACAGCTATGCCGTTTTTATCTTGTTTTATTTCCGTAGTAAAAGAAAAATCGGGTGAGCTGGCGGCTTCTTTGCCACCGGATCATCCGATTTTAGTATCTGCCTGTTACAAATCGCAGGAAGGATACCGGTTTGCGTCCACAGCTCTTCGTCCGTTTCACGTAATCCTTGTAATACTGAACTACCTGAGCAAAGGACATGGTTGGATCGATTGCATACATCATCGATACACCTCCTTTTTTATTTTGGTGTGCGCCCTTCTCATTATCTTATGTCATATGGGCTGATATGTTCGAAATGATTTTTCATTTCTTGTATACATTATAACACCGTCTTTGGTAGTTTTCAACAAAAATAGTGTAAAATTTTTGTGCAAATCACATATTGCTTTTTGTAAATATTGCTCATAAATAAATGTTCCCGCAACAATTCTTTCTGTGTCTTCTCTGCCGTCCAGAAAATATTATTGCCCGTGATTACAGCTTTTAGTGCAATTGATTCCACACCCGCCTTTTTATATTCTGCCAGAAATGCATCCACCTGATCCGAATTCATTTCCGAAAAAATCAGCATTTCTGCCGGAAATTCCGGGCCGTCATATTTTTTTGCTTCTCTGGCAAATCCCTGTATCTGCGCCAGCGTTCCCAGTTTCTGGGAATAATCCTTGCGGGCAACATCTATGATACGGATGCCTAATGTCCTGCATACATTCTGAATCACTGCGTATTTATCCCGGTTTATACGAAAAAGTAATATTGTCTGTGCCATAATTTTCTCCCTGCTGATCCGCTGCCTTACCTGTGTCTGTTTTCATCAGACTCCAAACTCCCTGTAATCCTCCGGCAAAAAACGATGGTAAATGATATGGATTCCCTCATCCTTAAAACAATAATAATAGGGATCTTCCTCAGCCTCCGCAAACCGGAACATCCAGTCGAATTCCCCATTTTCGATCTTCTGACATTCCACATGGGACGAATGTTTACAGAACAGTTCCCGGATCTCCTGCATGGTACAGCCATGCCTGCCAACCAGTTCCACCAGTTCCCGGATAAATTCATCCGGCTTTTCATGCTCATGGACATATACACTTCCCTGTTCCGGAATATAAAAACAGAAACGCTCTTTTTTTGCCGTCACACCTACATCCCCGAGTTTTTCCTGCCAGGTTTCCGGCAGATGCTGCAGGCGATGAAGCATTTGTTCTTCTCTCTCCTGCACGTCAAAAAAGTGATTCAGAGAGGACAGGGGATAATATAACCGGATGGCTTCTTTTCGGAATCCCAGTTTTGCCTGTTCCTCTTTGATCGTGTCTGTCAGACTTTTTTCCAGCCGCTCGTATCCCATCCTGTCCTCCTGTACCCATAACTGCATGATAAAATCTGCTTTACCGATCCTGCAGCAGAATCTGCCGTGTCTTGGGATCATCCGGCGGCAGATTGCAGTGCAGGACATGAAATCCTCCGGTCTGTGACCCTTCAATCACATTGATTGCCCCATTGTAGAGTCTTGTCTTTCCGGTTCCGATCTCATGATTCGTAAGCCCTGCCAGAAGCACATTGATTGCCGCTCCATGGGATACCGCAGCCACTGCCTGATGCCCCGTTGCCGCAAGAAGCTCTATCGCATGCTCCATGCGTTTCTGCACATCGGCAAACGGCTCCATTCCTTCGACATGGTCGCCTGCTGCAAGTGCAAAATACTCTTTTTATCTTTTACCAATTGTCCGGAAAACGACCAAGATCCCTGCTCAATCAGCTCCTGCATCGGCTCTACACCATCTCTGCTTAACCCGATCTGTGCAGCAATCTCCTCCCCTGTGCAGTGTGCACGTTTCAGTGGGCTTGTATACACAGCTTCTATCCCCAGTCCCTGCAGCGTCTGCCCACAGCGTACTGCCTGTGCAATTCCTGCCGCATTCAGTTCTATATCTTCCCTTCCCTGAAAACGGTTGATATGATTCCAGTCCGTTTCTCCGTGCCTGATTAAATATATTTTCATTTTTATGTTTACCAGCCTCAAAAAATTTCTTTGTCTCATATACAACCACACCATTTAAAGCAAACAGCGCAATCATATTCGGCAGAGCCATCAGTCCGTTGAAAATATCGGCAATCGTCCAGACAGCACTTACCGTCATATACGGTCCGATAAATACTGCCAGAATATAAATCCAACGGAACACCATTACTTTTTTCATATTTCCACCGGTCAGATATTCCAGACATCTCTCACTGTAATAATCCCATCCAAGAATCGTTGTAAAGGCAAAAAATACCAGACACATCATCAGGACAAAAGAAGATACCACATGAGGGAACGGAAGTCCGTTCTGGAACGCATATGTAGTAACCTGAACGCCCTCGAGTCCATCCACCTGCCATGCTCCGGTCAGTACAATGGAAAGTCCGGTCAGTGTACAGATCACAATCGTATCAATAAAGGTTCCTGTCATGCTGACAAGTCCCTGACGGACTGGTTCCTTTGTCTGTGCTGCAGCTGCTGCGATCGGTGCACTACCAAGACCTGCCTCGTTTGAGAAAATGCCCCTTGCAACACCGTTTTGCATGGCAACAAACATACTGCCTACCACACCACCGGTGACTGCACGCGGATGAAATGCGCCCTGCACAACCGTAACAACCGCTGCAGGGACTTTTGTAATATTACAGATAATTAAAATCAATGCAAATACAAAATATGCAACCGCCATAAACGGAACAACAATCTGGCTGACACTTGCTATACGCTTGATTCCTCCAATCAGCACGGCACCCACACAAAATGCAAGGATCAGGGAAGCGATTACAACCGTCCAGGAATAAGTTCCGATTCCCGGAATTGCCACGGTATGAACCTTATTCGGGTCAAAAAAGTTCTGGATGGCACTGGCTATACCGTTCACCTGGCTGAATGTTCCGATTCCGAACAGACCTACACAGACTCCAAAAAGGCAAAAATCTTTGCAAGCCATTTCCATTTCGATCCCATTCCCTGTTCAATATAGTAGAACGGACCACCCAGACTGTGTCCGTCTTTGTCAACTACACGGTATTTGATAGCAAGAAAGCCTTCGGAAAATTTTGTTGCCATTCCGAAAAATGCCGCCACAATCATCCAGAACAATGCCCCCGGGCCGCCTGCGCATACCGCAGTTGCCACGCCGACAATGTTTCCCGTACCGATCGTCGCACTCAGTGCCGTACATAACGCCGCAAAACTGGAAATTTCTCCCTTGCCGCCCTCTTCATTTTTGATCATCCACTTGAGTGCCAGCGGAAGCCTGCGCATCTGCAGGACTCCCAGACGCACGGTCAGTAAGATACCACCGCAGAGAATCAATACCATAAGCGGAACTCCCCAGACGAAGTTGTCCACGGTCTTTAAAAATGCATTGATTGTTGTCCACATAATTTTTCTCCTTATTTTCCTTTTTCAAAGGCTTTTCCTGCGTACAAATGTGCTTTGTACGCGCACATTAAAAAATTATACGCAAAACAGGAAACAAGTGCAAGAAAAAAATCATTTTTGTCGGTGAAAACATAAAATTCTTTTGCTATTTTAAATGAGAAAAAATATACTATAAGAAAAACAGATCAGATTGAAGGGGGAATTTTCCATGAAAACATTCATCGGCACAGGTGTGGGACAGCCGGAAGCTGCCGTGCATCAGGCAGTACAGGGACTTACATCCCCAAGTGCAATTCTTTTTATGGCTTCTTATGAACATTTCAAAGAAACTGCCTCACGCTTAAAAGAACTTTTTCCGGATACTCCGTGTATCGGAACGATCGGAACCAAACTCGTAAACGGACAGGTGAATGATTCCGGTCTTGCGGTTCTTGGATTTTTTTCTGATGTGAAGATCCGCTGTGGTATCATCACCGAAGCCAGCCGTTGTCCGGTTGCGGGCACAACGCAGCTTCTGAAGCAGATTGCAGAGATTTCTCCCGGCACAGACGATACGGTATGCGTGGAATATTGTACCGGCTCCGAAGAAAAGCTGGTAACCACGTTTACATCCTGTCTGGAAACAAAGGGCATCCATCTGGCAGGAGGCACCGTTTTCGGTGTCCCGGACGGCAAACCTCCGGTCGTTGCATATAACGGAGAATTATATGAAGATGCCTGCGTCTATGCACTGATCAAAAATACAACCGGAAAAATACGTGTATACAAAGAAAACATCTATGAAAAAACATCGGCTCAGAGTCACTTTGCCACAAAAGTCGATGTGTCCAGTAAAGCACTCATCGAACTTGACGGCAGACCCGCCGGAGACGTATACAGCGCAGAACTTGGCATTCCCCGTGATAAAATCGTTGACAACGTATTGGTCAATCCTATGGGACGTGCGGTGGGCAATCAGGTTTTTATCTCTTCCATGAACGGAATGGATACAGACGGCACACTGACCAACTACAAACGAATCAATAAAAACGACTGCATTTATTTCTTAAGCCTCGGTGACTACAAAGCAACGGAACAGCAAACACGCCAACAGATCCAGCAGGACGCATCCCATATTTCCCTGGTTTTATCCATTGACTGTATCTACCGGTATCTGCTCTACGAAAAAGAGGGATATTTTTCTACATATGCAAAAAGACATGGCAGTTCTCGGACCACACCTTGGCATTGTCGGCGGTGGCGAACAGTATAATAACCAGCATGTAAACCAGACGATGGTCTGCGTGGTATTTGAATAGGAGGAACCTTTTATGTTTGGAAAAAAAGAAAACCACAGGAACCGCAACACCTGTTCCACAGGTTTCCAATAAAAAGAAAATAGAAGACTGTCTGACATCCATGTCTTTTCTCAGCCATTTTGTCATTGACAAAAAGGAATCTCTCGTTGAAGAAGAGATCAAGACCGTGCGCGAGATTGATAAAGTAAAAGACTCTTACACCGATGTCATTGAACACAATGCCTCGATCCGCGAAGCTGTTGATTCCCTGCAAAAAGAATTCGGAAAAATCGGAGAAATTTCCGGCCAATTTACGGATGTAATCACCGATGTGACCAGCGTATCCGATGATGCCATGCAGGATATCCGTGATCTGAAAGAAAGCTCTGTCAAAGTGGAAACGCAGTTCGCAGAGATTCATAAAATCTACGATGAATTTCAGGCCCGCTTTGATGAAATCCATGCAACCATGCAAAACATTGTCGGCATTGCAAACCAGACCAACCTGCTGGCATTAAATGCTTCCATCGAAGCGGCCCGTGCCGGTGAACACGGAAAAGGATTTGCCGTTGTTGCAGATGAAGTCACAAAACTTTCCATTGGCATCAAAGAACTGGTGGGTGATGTAAACAAAAGTATGGAAGGTTTGCAGACAAGCTCCGAAAATCTGACGCATTCTCTGCTGGATGTACAGGATGCACTGGATGCTTCCCGCACACAGATGGACACAACCGAAAATATCTTTTCCCATATCAATGATTCTGTGTCCGGCGTAGAAAATGTTCACCGCGGCATCAATGAGGTTGTGGAAAACTGCAGCGGACAGGTGGATCAGCTCCGGGAAGACATGGAAGCCCATGAAACCCGTTATGCCCAGGTTCAGTCCGATATTGACGGCTTAAAGAGCCTGATGACAGAAAAGGGATTTATCTATGAGGACATTTCCAATATGATGGAACAGGCTGATCCATTGATCGAAAATATCAAAACGGAATTAAACAAATAAATCTCATTATTCCCCATCTTCTGCCCAGAGCCGTGCGCACCGCACGGCTCTCTGCCATCCCCTGAGCAGCTTTTTGCGCTCCCCTGCGTCCATTACCGGTTCAAACCTTCGTCCCAGCTGCCAGTTTTCCCGGATTTCATCCCTATCTTTCCAGTAACCTGCCGCAAGTCCTGCCAGATATGCCGCTCCGAGTGCTGTTGTCTCAATACATTCCGGTCGAAGTACTGCCGCATCAATGATATCTGCCTGAAACTGTACAAGCATGTTATTTGCACTGGCTCCTCCGTCCACACGCAGACCGTTCAGCGTCACGCCGGCATCCTCTTCCATGGCGTGAATGACATCTTTCGCCTGATAGGCAATAGACTCTAATGTCGCACGGATAAAATGTTCCTTTTGCATCCCCGTGTCAGCCCGACAATCGTTCCGCGCGCATACGGATTCCAATACGGTGCCCCCATGCCGGCAAATGCAGGAACAATATAAACACCATTGGAATCCGGGACTCTCTTGGCATATTCCTCGGACTGTCCTGCGGTACGGATCATACGCATCCCGTCCCTCAGCCACTGGATGGCCGCCCCTGCCACAAAAACACTTCCCTCAAGTGCATATTCCACTTCCCCTGCAGTACCCGCAGCAATGGTCGTAAGCAGTCCATGTCTGGAAATGATTGGTTCCTTTCCTGTATGCATCAAAAAGAAAACAACCGGTTCCATAGGTGTTTTTTACATCCCTTTTTCAAAACAGCACTGTCCGAACAATGCTGCCTGCTGGTCTCCTGCCACACCCATCACAGGAATTTTACCGCCAAAAATCTGCTCCTGTGTCTCTCCGAAGAAACCACTCGACGGCCGCACTTCCGGCAGCATTTCTTTGGGAATGCGAAACAGCTCTAATATCTCTTCCTCCCAGCAGCATCTGTGTATGTCAAACAACATGGTTCTTGCCGCATTCGTATAATCCGTGACATGCACCGCCCCTTTGGTCAGATTCCAGATCAGCCATGTATCCACCGTGCCAAACAAAAGTTCCCCTTTTCTGCCGCCTCACGCGCGCCTTTCACATGATCAAGAATCCATGCGATCTTGCTTTGCGGAAAAATAAGCATCCGGCACCAGACCTGTCCGCTTCTGCAGCATCGGTCCATATCCTTTTTCTTTCAGTTCATCAATCTGTTCTGCCGTGCGCCGGCACTGCCAGACGATCGCATTGTATACGGGTTCCCCGGTCTTTTTATCCCAGACGATTGTGGTTTCGCGCTGGTTTGTGATGCCAATGGCACGGATATTTTTGGATGATGCCCCGATATTCGCCATTGCCTCTATGGCAACCGACATCTGGGAGGACCAGATTTCCCTCGGATTCTGCTCTACCCAGCCCGGCTGCGGGTAAATCTGTGTAAATTCTTTCTGTGCCATCGTGACGATTTTTCCTGCATGATCAAACAGGATACAGCGGGAACTTGTCGTTCCCTGATCCAGTGCCATAATATATTCTTTCATCATCTGTAATCCCCCCATATAATTTTCCTGTAGCTTTTCTTTTCCTATTTTACTGCATATTCCCATTTATCACCAGTTCATTTTCTCGTCAATTGTGGTTTTAACAACATATTTTCCATTTGCTTTCTGATAAATTACTTCTTGCTTACAAAATAAAATCAAAGGAGTATCTTATTATGGAACATAAAATGTTTTGCTATCAGTGTCAGGAAACCGCAGGATGCAGCGGCTGTACCCAGATGGGTGTCTGCGGCAAAAAGCCGGAAGTAGCAGCTATGCAGGATCTGCTCGTCTATGTGAGCAAGGGATTATCCGCGGTCACAACCCAGCTGCGCAAAGAAGGAACAAAGGTTTCAGAAGAAACCAACCACTTGATCACCTGGAATCTGTTTACCACCATCACAAATGCCAACTTCGACAATGAGGCGATCATCGCACGGATTCACAACACTCTGTCCGTGCGCCGCACACTCATTTTACAGGTAAAAAGATACCTCAGGTCTGCCGGAAGCTGCTTTCTGGGATATAAAAACAAAAGATGGCTCTGACGCATCGGATGATGTGCTCTTTGCCAAGGCAAAAGAGGCAGGGGTTCTCTCCACAAAGACGAGGACATCCGCAGTCTGCGTGAACTGATCACTTACGGATTAAAAGGTTTGTCCGCTTACTCCAAGCACGCCAATGTACTGCTTTCGGACGATCCGGAAATTGATGCCTTCCTGCAGCGGGCACTCGCTGCAACACTGGATGATTCCCTCACAGCCGATGACCTGGTCGCACTCACACTGGAAACCGGAAACTATGGTGTCAGAGGCATGGCGATGCTCGATACTGCAAATACCGGTGCCTATGGCAATCCTGAAATTACCAGAGTGAATATCGGTGTGGGAAAAAATCCGGGAATTCTTGTCTCCGGTCATGATTTAAAAGATCTGGAAATGCTTCTGGAACAGACACAGGGGACCGGTGTGGATGTGTATACACATTCGGAGATGCTTCCTGCCCACTACTACCCGGCATTCAAAAAATATCCGAACTTTGTCGGAAACTACGGAAATGCATGGTGGAAACAAAAAGAAGAATTTGAACGTTTCCACGGTCCAATTCTGATGACAACAAACTGTATTGTTCCACCAAAGGACAGCTACAAAGACCGGCTGTACACCACCGGTGCTGCCGGCTATCCGGGATGCACACACATTGATGGCGAAATCGGTGCACAGAAGGATTTCTCGGCACTGATCGAACAGGCGAAACACTGTTCTGCTCCGGAAGAACTCGAGCACGGTGAAATCATTGGTGGCTTTGCCCACAATCAGGTACTTGCACTTGCCAGTCAGATTGTTGAGGCCGTCAACTCCGGAGCGATCAAAAAATTTGTCGTCATGGCAGGATGCGATGGACGGGCAAACTCCCGCAATTACTATACGGATTTTGCCAGAGCACTTCCAAAAGATGCGGTTATTTTAACTGCCGGCTGTGCCAAATACAAATATAATAAACTGAATCTCGGCGATATCAACGGCATTCCGCGCGTCCTCGATGCCGGCCAGTGCAATGATTCCTACTCTCTTGCCGTGATTGCACTGAAATTAAAGGAGGTCTTCGGCCTCGACGATATCAACGATCTGCCGATCATCTACAACATTGCATGGTATGAGCAAAAAGCAGTGATTGTGCTGCTGGCACTGTTGGCACTGGGTGTAAAAAATATCCACCTGGGACCGACCCTTCCGGCATTTCTTCCGAATGTGGCAAAGATCCTCACGGACACGTTTGGCATTGCCGGAATTGGTACCGTAGAAGATGATTTAAAACTGTTTTTTGGCAAATAATCCACAAAGTCTGTTTTTTTGTCTGTTTTCCTTTGACAAACGGTATTTATGAGAGGTATGATTATTATACAATTTAACGATTTTGCATATTTGGCAGAAGGAGAACATTACATGAACGAAAAACAGTATTTACGAGCCAACAAGCGGGTATTTCTCGCTGTCACCATTATCTTTGCCTATATCACGCTGACCATGCTTGCTGCACTGGCGGCCAGCCACGGGGACCACTTTGTCCGGATTATGATCCAGTGTCTGGTTTCGGTCGGTGTGATTATCATTTCCGCATTGGGCTATCTGACCCGAAAGAAAACGCACACCTGTGCCATCATCCTGACAACCGCCATGATGGTCGGTTATGCAGCTGTTGCTTTACTAAATACCACGGAAGGGACATGGGCTTACGCGCTTCCCCTCATTATTGCCGCCATGGTTTATCTGAATGAACGGCTTATGAAAATAATAAACAGCGTATTTCTGCTGGTAAATATCGTTCGTCTGATGCTCAGTTTTGCCCCACACGCATCTGCTGCACTGGCCAACAAGGTGCTGGCACTGTTTGTCCTGCTTCTTGTTGCATACGCTTCTATCAGTATTACACGGATGCTTGTGCTTTTCTTTGATGAAAACATGACGGAAATTACAGAAGCTGCGGATAAGCAGAAGAAAAACCACGATCAGATGCTTCTCGTTGCCGAAAATATTTCCCGGCATTTTGAAGAAGCAATGACTGTGCTTGACAGTTTGGAAAACAGTATTGAGGTCAGCCACAGTTCTATTCAGGAAATTGCAGACAGCACCGAAAGCACCGCTGAAGCCATCCAGAAACAGGCGGTTATGTGTTCCAATATTCAGGGCAACACCGATGCGGCAGAAGCCGGCATCCACCAGATGATTGAAGCCGCACATGAAACGGATGCTACTGTAAAATCCGGTGCACAGGTCGTCCTGGAATTAAAGGAACAGGCACAGAACGTGGAAGAAGCCAGCAATATCACGGTACAGGTCATCCAGAGCCTGACTTCAAAAGTCGAGGATGTCCAGAGCTTTGTCGGATCCATTATTGAAATTTCCAACCAGACAAATCTGCTTGCCTTAAATGCTTCCATTGAGGCTGCGCGTGCCGGGGAAGCCGGAAAAGGGTTTGCTGTGGTGGCCGATGAAATCCGCCAGCTTTCCGAACAGACAAAAAATGCCTCTGCCAACATTACAGAAATTATCGACAAATTAAACGATGACACAAAACGTGCCAACGAAAGTATCGAAAACTCAGTTGCTTCCGTAGAAAAGCAGAACGAACTGATTGAGAATACACGGGAGAAATTCGGCAATGTCGGTGAAACCGTTGAACGCCTGATGGAAGATATCCATACGGCAGAAGAAAATATCCAGAAAATCCTTGATGCCACGAATGTTATTTCCGATAATATTACCCACCTCTCCGCCACCGGTGAGGAAGTGGCTGCCTCTTCCACCGAAGGGCTGCGTATGGCAGATTCCACGGTGGACAATATGAAGGGCTGTAAAAAGTTCTGGAGAATATTTACATGCTTGCGGAAGATATGAAAGATTCCGTAGAGCATAAAGAACTCGGATAACTCTGTCTGCCAAAAAGCCGGACGCCGTTTACACAACGTCCGGCTTTTTATTGTTTACAGAAAATACAAAAGTGACAGGCAAACGGCCATGCCAAGGAATGCCATCCGGTACAACAGCACATTCGCACACCGGATATCTTCCGGTTCCACCGGACGCAGGGCATCCCCTATCGTCGGTTTCTTTACAGTTTTTCCAAAATAACTGGCATCCCCTGCCAGCTGAATGCCAAGGCTTCCCGCACAGACACTCTCGGTCTGCGCAGAATTCGGGCTGGCATGTTTCCGGCTGTCCCTTCTCCAGATCTTCCATGCCCCGGTCCCGCTAAAACGCTTCCCTGGAAGGAAGCTTGCCACGATCATAAGCAGTGCCGCCACGCGGGATGGGATGAAATTTACCACATCATCCAGCTTTGCCGCAAACCTTCCAAAATACAAGTTCTTTTCATTCTTATATCCCACCATGGAATCCATGGTATTTACCGCCTTATAGGCAAATCCAAGCACCGGTCCGCCAACTGCCAGATAAATCATCGGCGCAATCACACCGTCGGATGCATTTTCCGCAACGGTCTCTATCGCTGCCTTTGCCACACCTGTTTCATCCAATTGTTCCGTATCACGCCCAACGATCATGGAAACTGCTTTGCGCGCTCCCGGCAGATTCTGCTTTTGCAGCTGCTCATATACCTTCATGCTTTCCACTTTCAGACACTTTGTAGCAAGAATCTGATAGGTCATAATGGTTTCCACGGCACAGCCAATCGCCGGATGCAGCCCGTATGCCCCCTCAAGGATAACGGCGGTTACACCGGTTGTCCATGCGATAACAATCACAACCATCGCAAACCCGCGCAGAAATTTTTTTGTGTCTGACAGTTCCTTTTTATTCAGTTTTTCCAGTGATGCGATCAGATTACCAATCAGACGGATCGGATGGGGCAGCCAGTGCGGATCGCCAAACAACAGATCCAGCACAAACCCAAGAAACATCGCAAAGAAATGATAACTCATACTTTTCTTTTAACTCCATTTTATTCTCTTGTAAGGACAGGCGCAGATGATAGCCCTCGGCATTTTTTACCTGATACGAAAAATAATCACCGCCACAGTAGTGCGAAAGCAGCGCCATGATCGTACCCCCGTGAACCACAGCCGCCACCGGAAGCGGCTCCTGTATCATACCGTTGTCTTCCGTTTCCCGGCACTTTGGACACGCTCTGTATGCCAGCTGCTGCCGGATCTGTTCCATAACCAGCTCCATCCCATCCACACATCTTGCCATAAAAGCCTCCCGGCTCTCACCTCCCGGAAATGCCAGCGTTCCACCACTGTCAATCCATGCCTGATAGCGCGGATCTCCATTCAGCTGTGCATAATTCTTTCCTTCAAATTCTCCAAAATCCATTTCACGCCATGGATCAATTTCGATCTGTGGAATTTGCGGAAATAAAATTTCTGCGGTCTGCCGGCAGCGAAGCATGGGACTTACAAATACATATGGCATATCCCATGTCCTGCATACCTGTGCCCATTGGTCTTTTCTTTTCTCCAGCTGCTGTCTGCCGTCCTCCGAAAGCGGTTCATCCGTCTGTCTGCCAATATACCGGTGTTCTACATTTCCCAGCGTCATTCCATGCCGGATCAGATACAGTTCTATTTGATTCTCTGTCCAATTCCACATACAATCCGTTCCACCCTTTCTGCTTTTGCTGCAATTTCACAGAGCAGCCGTCCCAGCCGCTCACGATATTCCCGCTCAAACGAATCAAGCGGCACAATTCCGCTGCCTACTTCATCGCAGATAATTACTGTATCCGGATGTTTTTCCAGATAAGCCATACTTTCTGCTTCCGGGGATGGAGACTTCGGGGCACTTTCCTGCAATTTCTCTCGAAACCATTCTTCAAAATTGTCCCAGATCCGTGCTTCCGCGATGCCACGCACCTGTGTTACATATGCTTTTTTCCCCTGAGCAGTGCCGCCAATGTATAATTCCATTAATGTACTCCCTATTGCTTGATATTTTATATTACCACGTTTCGACAAATTTATCTATTTATGCTATATTAGCGGCAATTAACCTGAATGGATGCTCGACCATACAAAATGAGAAGAACCCCCAGTAGCGGCAACTACTGGGGGTTCGTTTTTGGTGTACTTGTAAAAAGTATCGCCTCATTCTTTGTTGATTGCATTATATCATACACAATCACCAATTTCAAGTATACCCCAATTCATCATCCTTCTTGCACCAGTAGCGCGACTTTTTCAAATCAACACTGACACGGCTGCCGCCACCGCCATTGCCCCCTCACACAGCGTCAGAAAATATCCCGCCGTATCTCCGGTGATTCCGCCAAATTCCTGTAACTGCGCCAGCGATAGTAACCGAACACTGCAAATGCCGCCGCCACCGCCAGAATTCCCGCCAAAAGCGAAAGCCAGAGCATAAACAGTACACACAACAACGTCTGTGCATAAAGTGCCCCTTTTACCCCACGCTCATGTGCGGTACTCGCAAAATGATAGAGCATCCCATCCGTTTTTGCGGAACGGAAGGAGACCACGCTCAGGCCACTCAGACAGCGGGACAGGAAAAATCCACAGCAAAACACTTCCAGCGCACGATAATCCACAATCTGGGAAAGAGCCGCCACATAAATCAACCCGAATTCCGCCAACTTGATCACGGAAAAAGCTCCAATGTGGGAATCCTTTAAAATTTCCAGTTTTCGCTCCCTGGGCTGATACGAATGCAATGCATCCATGGTATCCATAAACCCATCCACATGGAAGCCCCCGGTGATAATAAGCGGGAGCGCAGCTGATATCAGAATAAATGCAAGCGTACTGATTCCCAATAACGCAGACAACCGAAACCATCCCCAGAGGATAGCACCGATCACTGCCCCGATCCACGGAAAAAAGCACATGCTGTAACGCATGTCTTCTTCTTTCCACACAAATTGTGGCATCGGAATTTTTGAATAGGTGGAAAACGCCACCGCGATTCCTCTAATGATGTGCATAACCTGCTTCCTTTCTCTCTTTTACCGGAACCGGAATCCCTACAACGACTTCGGTCACCGTATCCGCCAACGCCGCCACTCCCGTATTGATGCGTCCGAGTGCACGGATATATGCCTGCGTTGTCGCATCATAGGAAATGCCATCCTCAAACACGTTATTACTGACGATCACCAACTCGTCCACTTTTGTGGAAAGGTTTTTGATTCCCTGCAATATGAGTCCGACAACCACATCTTCCGAAACGATGTCCGCACCGGAAAACATCTCATTTGCAACCAGATTGGACATACATTCCAGCAGGGCACAGCGAGGACGTTCCGTAACATTTTGCCCTGCGCGATCCGGTGGTTCCATGGCTTGCTGTGCTCTTTTCGAAAAATCTACTTCCCCGATATCCCGCGGCTGTTCAATCGTAACAAATCCTTTTCCCGCGCGAAGTCTCCGGTGTCTTGCAACTTTTTTTTCGCCCTCCGCATCGTACACCTGCATGGTTGCGATATAATATTTATTCGTTTTTCCATCCAGCAGATGCTCTGCGTAAGCCGATTTTCCGCTGCCGCTTCCACCCAAAACCAAAGTGATCATTCTGTTTCCCCATACCGCTCGTACTGCGCAATTTCCATCGTATCAAATGTTGTCTGATCCTCGTAGAGTGCCAGTGCCAGATCCAGAAGGGAAAACAGCATCACGGCTCCTGTGCCTTCCCAAGCCCCAGTCCTGCATCAATAACCGGATGAAGTTTCAGTTCCTCCGCGATCCATTTTGCCGCGGGTTCTTTGCTCAGATGGCTCGGCAGAACAAATTCCCGCACACCCGGCACGATCCGCTCCGCCACCAGTGCCGCGACCGATGAGATCAGCCCATCCAGAACGACCGGCACATGATACAGTGCTCCGCCGATGCATACACCTGCCATTCCCGCGATATCCAGACCACCGAATGCCGCCAGCATGGAAAGTGCATGCTTTGACCGGATCTCTTTTTCATATTTCTCCAGTGCCTGCGCAATGACCTGCTGCTTGCGCAACAGCCCCGCGTCGTTTAATCCGGCACCACGCCCGGTCACTTCTTCTGCTGTGCGTCCGGTCAGTGCCGCCACAAGCATGCTGCTCGTCGTCGTATTTCCGATTCCCATCTCTCCGGTACCGATCAGCTGATAGCCTTTGTCTTTGCACTCCCGGACCAGATCAATTCCCACAGACAATGCCTGCAACGCTTCTTCCTCTGTCATTGCAGGTTCCTGCAGAAAATCGCGCGTGCCCTGCATCACTTTGCAGTCGCGCACCCCCGGCAGCGTTTCTTTTGTGTTGATTCCAATATCGACCGGGATCACATCCACACCGGCGCGGCGCGCCATTTTGCCAACCGAGCTTGCCTGCTGCCCCATAAATCCTGCAACCACCGCGGTCACTTCCTGTCCGGACTGGCTGACTCCTTCTGCGACAACACCATTATCTGCGCACATGGTGAGGATCACTTTTTTTCAATGGAAAGGCTGCTGCTTCCTGTGATTGCGCCGATCTGCGCAAACATTGTCTCAAACTGCCCCAGACCATCCAGCGGTTTGGCAATTTTGTCCCAGCTTGCTTTTACCTGCGCGTAGATCTGTGCGTCCGGTGGAATAATTTTAAGTTTCTCCATTTCTTTTCCTGTAATCAAATATTTTCTCCTGTTGCAATTGTAAATTGCGCAAATGCAATTCCCTGTTTCTTGCTTCTTTCAGCCATGAAATGTATGATAAGAAAAAGGAGGTGCTGATATGAATAAAACCAAAATTGATAATCAAACCATCGCTCACATTCTTCTTGATTTAAGACAAAAACATCATCTTTCCCAGGAACAGCTTGCTCAAACATTAGGCGTTACTCGTCAGGCCGTATCGCGATGGGAAATGGGAATCTCTGTTCCAAACATCCATACCCTGCTCTTAATCAGTGAGCAATTCCATGTTCCAATTGACACAATGCTCAAAAACCAGATGCTTCAGCAGAAAACCAAAATAAAATCCAAAATTCTGCTAAAAAGAACTCCCTTTATTTTTATGACCATAACCGGAATTTTCCTGTTGTGTGTGCTTCCATTTCTGGGTCAATGGGAACAATTCAAATATATGGATCTCTATGGTCGTGCATATGCCGATTCCTATCACTATATTTTCGAATACCCACTGTCCATTCTTCTGGTATTATCCATTGTCCTGATTTGTGTCGGGATCTATAACATTGTAAAAATCAGAGGAAATCCGACTCTCCTGCAAAATAGAGTATACATACTCCATATCCAGATGCTCCCGCAATCCCTGTGCGAGCTTGTCATACTGCTGTTCCTTAAATGCATGATAATCACCGCCAGCCTCCGGTTTCCATGATACCCTTTTTTGTCGGCCAATGCCTGTACTATGCGCACGGCAATGTCTCCATCGTCAAAAATGCCGTGCACATAACTGCCGTATACGCCGGGTGCTTCGCTGCCTTTTTCCATGCGCTGCACCCCGTCGGTTCTGCCATCTGCCAGCTGTACCAGTGGCGTCTGATGTTCCCCGGTGGAAACCGTTGTCTTTCCCATATGAATCTCATAGCCGGAAAATTCCAATCCGGAAAGTGTGGAAAAAATACCGGTCACATTCTCAAATTTTCCACGTGTCTGCGTACGCATTTTTTCCGGCATCAGGGTCGTGTCGGTGTCGATCAGTTCCATACCTCGCAGCGGTTCGCGTAGCGAATTCTCATCCGCTGCGTGCGATTGCCGCCGAGTCTCACGAGGGGGCAGTTCCATACCACGCAGGGGTAGTGCCCCGTCGCGCTTTATGCGCTCCACGGCAATTGTATCCGGCTCATGAGAAATTGCTTCGCAATGAGCCGGATAGAGCGGTTCGCGTAGCGAATTCTCATTCTCTACCCCATGTGGGTGAAATGGTACGCCCCAGCATCTGATAGCCACCGCAGATCCCCCAGACCGGGATATGCGCCGCCAGCTTTTTGACTGCGGCTTCCAGACCGTTCTGCCGCATCCAGTGCAGATCACCCATCGTATTTTTGCTGCCCGGCAGAAAAATCATATCCGGCTGTCCCAGTTCCTGCACCGAAGAAACATAGCGCACGGACACACCCTCCAGCCGTTCAAACACGTTAAAATCCGTAAAATTGGAGATCCGTGGAAAACGGATCACTGCCAGATCTATCACGCCTACATCGTGGTTGTCCAACTGGCCGCTCAGACTGTCCTCATCCTCAATGGAAAGATGCATATATGGAACTACTCCGGCAACCTTCACACCGCCGCGTTCCTCCAGCATCTTCACTCCCGGATCAAGGATCGTCTTGTCCCCACGGAATTTATTAATAATCAGACCCTTCACACGGGCTTTTTCATCCTCTTCTAAAAGCATCAAAGTTCCCAAAAGCTGCGCAAACACGCCGCCACGGTCGATATCCCCCACCAGAAGCACCGGTGCATCGACCAGTTTTGCCAGCCCCATATTGACAATATCATCCGATTTCAGGTTGATTTCAGCCGGGCTTCCCGCCCCTTCCAGCACAATAATGTCTGCCTGCTTTTCCAACTCCGAAAAAGCCTCGCAGATCGTCGGAATCAGCTTTTTCTTATACGCAAAATAATCCCGCGCCCGCATATTTCCGAGCACCTCACCCTTTACGATCACCTGTGATCCGACATCATTGGTCGGTTTCAACAGGATGGGATTCATAAGCACGGAAGGCTTCACACCCGCCGCTTCCGCCTGCATGACCTGCGCGCGCCCCATCTCCAGACCGTCTTCGGTGATGTAGGAGTTGAGCGCCATATTCTGTGATTTAAACGGTGCCACGCGATAGCCATCCTGCGCAAAAATACGGCAAAGTCCTGCAACGATCAGGCTTTTTCCGGCATTTGACATCGTGCCCTGCACCATGATTACTTTTGCCATGTTTGTTTCCTTCCTGCTAACCAGCAATCACAACCCTGCAATCCTTCTTGAAGCATGCAATTCCATATTTGATAAAATTACGCATTCCGTCCTGCTTCAGCTTATCGACATATGATTTTTCTTCCATCTGTTTCAAAGCTTCGGCACATGCAGCATCCAGATCTCCATTCCCGGCATATTTCAGTTCTATCACAATTCCTGTTCTGTTGTTCGGCACCTCAACAAGAATATCGCTGTAGCCGGTTCCTGACTCTGCATTTGACTTTATAAGCCAGTTTGCTTTATATCCCAAAAGCCCAAGTAAAATGCCATGGTAAAAATTTTCTTTCTTTTCCTTTGCAACTGCTGTATCACGTATACTTATAGTATTCCAAAGATATTCTCCAAAGAGCTGCTCTATTTTTTCTGTATTTTTTCTAAAAATGCATTGCAGAATTCTTCCAGTCTCTTACCGTCATTCGCGGACGTATCCCGGAACCATTCCCTGATTTTCTTGATAAAAGATTTTTTATCTCTTTATTTGGAATTGCCAAACGTATCTTTCCATCCGCTGTACGCCCCTGTTTTGTCAGATATCCGGTCGTAAAAAGTACGCTCCACAGATTTCCAATGTTTTTATCAAGCTCATCATACGTAAGTTCCTGTGAAAGTTCCTTTTCAATACACTCTCCCACGATCAGACGCTCAATTTCATCCTTGGTCTGCACATCCGCCTTATCGATCAATCTGCGGACGATCGCATTCCCACTCGAATTAGACCAGTAATCCTGTGGTTCAACCGTTTGATCATAGTTAAGTTCATCCACATAATTTATGACATCCCATGGACAGTACACATCCGCATTTCCAAAGTGATAGCCATCATACCATTCCTTTGTTTCCGGAAAATGTGAAGCCAGACCATACGACGCAAGGAGTTTTTTACCTCATCATCTGTGAATCCAAACTGTTCATCAAATCTGGAATCCATAATAGAAAGTACCTTAAAATTATTCAATCCTGTAAATATACTTTCCTTCGATACTCGCAGACATCCCGTCAGAAATGCAAACTGTAAATAATCATTCGTCTTTAATGCCTGACCAAAAGACCTCTGATCAGAGAAACCATTTCACGATAATATCCATTCTGATATGCTTTATCCAGAGGAACATCATACTCATCTATGATAATTACTACCTTTTTCCCGTGATGCTTATATAAAAGCTGTGACAGTTTACGGATGCTGTCTTCTATATTCTCATCCGTACCTGTAAGCATTTTAGCGAAATATGCCTTATCCTCGTCCGTAAGTGCATCACTTGTTTTGAGATAATAATGCCGGTCCATTTCATTGGCAAGAATCGTGCCGAGCATCCTCTTCGCATCCGCAAATGTCAGCCCCTCCACCCCTTTGAGCGTGAGAAATATCACTGGATACTTTCCCATGTACGCATCGCATAGTTCTTTATTCTTTGCAATATATAAGCCTTCAAACAGTGAAACATCTGCACCGATTTCAAAAAAACTTTTCAGCATGCTCATATTCAATGTCTTGCCAAAACGTCGCGGACGGGTGAACAGTGTTACTTCCCCCAATTCATCAGAATCTGTTCTATAAGATTTGTCTTGTCAATATAATAAAATCCGTTCCTGCGTATTTTTTCAAAACTGTCAATTCCTACCGGTAATTTCAAAGTATTTACCATATGAACCTCCAACAAACAGATCATTTTGCCATATTTACATATAGTATAACTGATTGACAAGGTAATTACAATTTCCTTTCATTAAACGGTCACCGAAATACACTGTCATGATTTACTCTCCATTCCAAAAACATTTTCTTGAAAAGATCCCCATGTTCCGTTAAGATGATATTGTAACGAAAAACAATATATCAGGGAGGTAGTTATGAACTATACAATTGAAGGAGCACCAATGCCTGTCGTCATCTGTAACTTAGAGGGCGGCGAAACCATGCTTACGGAGAAGGGCGCAATGTCGTGGATGTCCCCAAATATGAAAATGGAAACCACAACAGGCGGTGGAATCGGAAAAATGTTCGGTCGTGCTTTTTCCGGTGAAAGCATGTTTATCAACCGCTACACCGCGCAGGGCGGCACCGGACTGATCGCATTTGCATCCAGCTTTCCCGGAGATATCCGTGCATTTGAAATCGCACCGGGGCAGGAGATTATCGCCCAGAAAAGTGCCTTTCTCGCATCAACTGCAGGCGTGGAAATGTCTGTTTTTTCCAAAAACGCATTGCCGGCGGTCTCTTCGGCGGAGAAGGTTTTATTATGCAGCGTCTGTCCGGAAACGGCACCGTCTTTCTCGAATTTGACGGACACATCAAAGAATATGAACTTGCACCGGGACAGCAGATGTCGTCGATACCGGATATCTCGCGGCAATGACCGCCGGATGTTCCATCGATATCCAGACTGTACCGGGTGTAAAGAATATGCTCTTTGGTGGGGAAGGGATCTTTAATACCGTCATCACCGGACCGGGACGCGTATGGCTGCAGAGTATGCCGGTCGCACAGCTTGCCGGAGCGATCAGCCCATTCATCCCAAATAAAAATTAATCATTTTCGAAAAAATCCCGGAGCCGTTTCCCATGCTCCGGGATTTCATTTTATATCATTTTTCAAATTTTCCGAATCTCAAAACTGTTTTTCCACGGGTTTTTACCTCATATAATACACTGTCTGCTTCCTTAAACAGTTTTCATAAGAAACTTTCTCCGTCATATACACAGCACCCAGGCTGATGGACAGCGGCACTGATCCCTCTGCATTTCCTCCACCAGACCATATCGATTATACAAACCGGTCAGTGCATCAGTCTTTGCCAGACGGTCCCGGTCTCTCATGATAAGCAACACAACAACTACAATGTGGAAATGAGCCGGGTATCGACATCTTTATAAAATACAAAACAGAAATTGCCATTTCTTGCCAGCGGAACCGTGGTCAGATGGGTAAATCCCTGCTTCTGAATATAGTAATTCACACTGTAATAATCGGCTACCGTAAAATCTGCCCGCAAATTACTCATCCTTCTTTTGCAGCCTTACCGCGCTTCATATGCCCTGGATACACGCTTATACTCTGCCGGTTCCGTAATCTGTTCCACAACGATATCTCCGTCTTCCGCATCACGGTATCGATACAGATACACACCTTCCTGAATCTCATCCTCCTCTATGAGAGACACTGCCATATAGTGCTTCTCTTCAACGGTAAAGGTATCCATGATGGCAAACTCTTTTTCCGTCCCATCCGAAACCGGAATACGGATTACTTCATACTCTTCCATAATATCTCTCCTTTATCGTGGTACTTTCGTAAACAGTGCAAAGGCATTTTCCCGTGTGGTCTGTTCGACCTCTTCCGGGGAAATGCCTTTAATTTCCGCAATTTTAGCAATCACATACGGAATATTCCGCGAATCATTGCGCGTTCCCCGGCGTGGTTCCGGTGCCATATACGGGCAGTCGGTTTCGAGCACTATGCTCGAAAGAGGAATCATTTCCACGGTCTTTACCAGCTTTTTGGCATTTTTAAAAGTCACAACACCGCCTACACCGATGAAATATCCCATCTTTACATATTCCTGTGCCATCTCCGGCGAATAGGAATAACAGTGGATCACGCCCTTTATGCCATCCTCATATGCCTTTTCCATGATCTGCATGGTATCTTCTGCTGCATCCCTGGAATGAATGATCACCGGAAGATCTGCCTGTTGTGCCAGTGCAAGCTGCCGTACAAACCAATACCTCTGCTTCGCCTGTATCTCCGGTTCCTTATCCCAGTAATAATCCAGTCCGATCTCTCCCACCGCAACTGTCTTTTGCAGCGTTGTCTGCTGTCTGAGCCATGCATACGTGTCCTCATTTAAATCATCCACGTCACTGGGATGTACGCCCACCGCAGCATAAAGAAAAGGGTATTCCTGCGCCAGAGAAAGTGTTGTCTTTGTCGTCGCAATGGAAGACCCCTGCATTAATCACCGGCGAAATGCCGCGCTGCGGTAATTCCGCAAGCAGCATCTCCCGGTCCGTATCAAATTTTGCATCATCGTAATGTGCATGTGTCTCAAAAATCATAAGAAGTGCCTTTCTATCAGATCAAGTTCCTCCATGATGATACAGTTTGGAAGTGTATCCGAAGCCACCATGCCCCGCACCTGGGCATAATCCATCCAGCGCACACTCTCTATTTCTTCGGTCTGCAGTTCAAATTCCTCTGCTTCCCGATCCAGCCAGAGCAGATAGACATTTGAAATCTGGTGATCATGAAATGGCTGTCTGTGAAATTCGCTGTCAACATCCTTATGCACCTGTCCGCAATAAATCAGATCCGACTCCTGCACTGTCACATTTAATTCTTCTTTCAACTCCCGAATTGCTGAAGGAATGTAATCATCCCCTGCCGGTATATGTCCGGCACTGGAAATATCATAGCAGCCCGGAAATGAATCTTTCTGCATACATCTCTTCTGCAGCAAAAGCTGAATCCGTCCGTTCCTGTTGCGGGCAATCCAGACATGGGATGTGCGGTGCCGTACCCCTTCCCGGTGGGCCTCCGCGCGTTCTACGGTTTCACCGGTTGGTGCTCCGGTTTCATCTACAACATCAAGGATTTCCATAATTTATGCCTCCTATTTTTATGCCTCCGACCTTGTTTAACAGATCTCTGCACCGCTTGGCATTGATTTCTCCGGTGTCATCAGAGAAAGTGTGCCGTTTTCGTCCTCTGCACACAGCAACATACCCTCGGACAATACTCCGGCAAGTTTTGCCGGCTTTAAGTTTACAAGAACCATAACCTTCTTGCCAACCATTTCTTCTGGTGTGTAAGCTTTACGGATACCGGAAACAATCTGCTTTACGGTGTTTCCGATTTTTACCTGAGAGCAAAGCAGCTTCTTTGACTTTGCAACTGCCTCACAGGAGAGAATCTCTCCCACCTGGAACTGAAGCTTCATAAAATCATCAAATGTGATCTCTTCCTTCGGATCCATATCAATCACTGCTTCATCTGCTGTCTCTCCGCCATTTAATGCTTTCTGCTCTTTTTCGTACTCTTCCTTCTGCTTTGCCTGAATGGCATCCACTTTTGGCTGGATCTCTTTTGCGTCAATTCTTGCAAAAAGGATCTCCGGAGCATCGGTTACTTTTGTTCCATCCGGATACAGTCCAAACTGATTGAGTTCATCAAAATCACGCAATGATGTCGATAACTGCGCCACGATTTTTTCTGCGGTTTCCGGAAGGAATGGGTGCAGAAGACTTGCGCCTATCGTGATGGACTCGGTCAGATTGTAAAGGACCTCAGCCAGACGGTCTTTCTGTGCCTCGTCTTTTGCCAGTACCCACGGGGTTGTCTCATCAATATATTTATTGCAACGGCGGAACAGTGCAAATACTTCGGAAATTGCATCTGCCACACGAAGTTTTGCCATCTTCTCTACAATACGGTCACGGGTTGCTGTCACAACAGCTTTCAGATCTGCATCCACTTCACCGGTGACTCCTGTGGATGTGACCACACCACCAAAATATTTATTGCTCATGGAAACGGTACGGTTTACCAGATTTCCAAGAATATTTGCCAGGTCAGAATTAAAACGCTCAATGACCAGATCCCAGGTAATCACGCCATCATTCTCAAACGGCATCTCATGCAGTACAAAGTAGCGGGTGGCATCCACGCCGAACAGATCCACCATATCATCCGCATAGATTACATTTCCCTTGGATTTGCTCATCTTATCCCCGCCCTGAAGCAGCCACGGGTGTCCAAATACCTGCTTTGGCAGTGGCAGATCCAGTGCCATCAGAAAGATTGGCCAGTAAATGGTATGGAAACGGACAATATCTTTTCCGATCAGATGCAGATCAGCCGGCCATAGCTTCTTAAACTGGTCTGTGGAACCGTCCGGATCATATCCAATCTTTGTGATATAGTTTGTCAGTGCATCCAGCCAGACATATACGACATGTTTCGGATCAAAATCTACCGGAATTCCCCAGCTGAAACTGGTACGTGATACGCACAGATCCTGCAGTCCCGGAAGCAGGAAGTTATTCATCATCTCATTCTTACGGGAAACCGGCTGAATGAAGTCCGGATGGGTATTGATATAATCAATGAGCCTGTCTGCATATTTACTCATCTTAAAGAAATAAGCTTCTTCTTTGGCAGGCTGCACTTCCCGTCCACAGTCCGGACATTTGCCGTCTACAAGCTGGGATTCTGTCCAGAAAGACTCACAAGGTGTACAATACATTCCCTCATAAGATCCCTTATAAATATCACCCTGATCATAAAGCTTTTTAAAAATCTTCTTTACACATTTCTCATGATCCTCATCCGTGGTACGGACAAAGTTATCATAAGAAGAATTCACAAGATCCCAGATCCGCTTTACCTCACCGGAAACCTGATCTACAAATTCTTTCGGTGAAATATCTGCTGCCTCTGCTTTTTCCTGAATCTTTTGTCCATGTTCATCAGTTCCGGTCTGAAAATAGACATCATAGCCTTCGGCTCTCTTATAACGCGCAATTGCATCCGCAAGAATAATCTCGTACGTGTTTCCGATATGCGGCTTACCTGAAGTATAGGCAATCGCGGTTGTCATATAAAACTTCCCTTTATTTTCTGCCATGTCCTTGGCCTCCTTATCTCACATTCGCTCTCCCCATTTTACCGAATTCTACGCCATTTGTAAAGTATCCCCTATTCGTCCGTTTTTCTGTTTATTCAAGAATATTTTCTTATATGCCAAGAATTTCTTGCTGACCTGTTTTTCCGTAGACTAATATGCTTTTATCCAGTTTTTCCAGTACAAAACTGCCAAAGATAAATGAGAAGGAGCACCAACATGAAAAATATACAAATCGGGGCAGCCTTAAAAACGATGCGAAAAAATCGTGGCTGGACGATCCATGACGTAGTTGTACAGCTGAATGACCTGTACAATATCGCAGTCGCCGAAAAACCGTGTACGGATGGGAAAGCGATCAGGCCTATCCCCGCACGGAAACATTGCTGCTGCTCTGTGAACTGTATCAGAGTGACGCATTCACCGGAAATCTCCTGCACATTCCTGCAGACAAATCCTTCCCGATCACTGCAGATGAACGGCATGTCATCGAAATGTATCGCCGGCATCCGGAACTACAAAGTGCTGTAAAACGCGTGCTTGATGTTCCCGTCAAAAAACCTTCTGCAAATTAAAGTCCTGATATCCTGTCCCCTGTAAAAACTATTTTCCAAAATTCATCCTGTCACAGAAGTTTCTATCTCATGCAGATATAAATCACATAAACCACATATAAAACCAGCATCACAATACCTTCTTTTCTGCTGATTTTTTCTTTTGTCCATGCAAACCCCCAGATCAACAGGCTCAAAACAATCAGAATCATAATATCTATGATGTTTTCCATCAAAAATGGCATCGGACTGATAACTCCAGCCAGACCAAGTACAAACAGAATATTAAAAATATTAGAGCCTATGGCATTTCCAAGTGCCATATCCACTTCATTTTTGCGGGCTGCAACAACAGATGTCACAAGTTCCGGAAGCGAGGTTCCAATTGAAACAATGGTCAGTCCTACCAGCGTCTGGCTCATTCCAATTTTTAATGCAATATTGCTGGCACTGTCTACAACGACATCCCCGCCAATCACAATACCAGCTACACCAACCACAAGGAACAACAGGCTTTTTGGCATCGACATTACTTTCTGTGCCTCTGCCGCTTCAATCTCTTCACTTTGCAGTTGCCCGCCTTCTTTTTCCTGCTTTCAATGCCATACGAATCATGGTTCCGATAAATATGGCAAAAAACACCAGAAATACAGCACTGTCAAAACGTCCCAGTTTCATTCCCACACCACCGAGTATCATAAGCAGCAACGCTGCAAACACGGAATATGGGAAATCACGTTTCAATGTAGCTTTCTGTACGGCAACCGGAGTCATTATGGCACAAAAACCGATGACCACCATCATATTAAAAATATTAGACCCGACCACATTACTGATTGCCAGCGTATTCTTATGCTGGATTGCTGCAACAACGGAAACCGCAGTCTCCGGAAGTGAAGTTCCCATGGCAACAATGGTCAGTCCAATAATGATAGCCGGAACATGAAACCGTTTTGCAATACTGGAACTTCCCTCCACAAAAACATCTGCCCCTTTGACCAGTAAGAAAAATCCTGCGATCAAAAAAACAATTGCCAGCGGCATGGAACATGTTGAAATAAATTCTGTCATATCTTTTCCCTCTTTCTGTAAAATAATGTGTTAAAAGGCAATAATGCCCAAGTGCACCAATAGTATTTTCAAGCCAATAAGTATGAGGATTACCCCACCTGCAATCTCTGCTTTTCTTTTGTAGCGGGTGCCGAAAAAATTACCGACAACCACTCCGATGACCGATAATACAAATGTCGTGCATCCGATAATCAGACAGGCTTCCATGATGGATACATTTAAAAAGGCAAATGTAATACCGACTGCAAGTGCATCGATACTGGTTGCAACTGCAAGAAGCAGCATTTCTTTGTGATCCAGCGGCAGATCTTTTGCTCCAATTTCCTGCACGTCTTTGTCACGAACCGCTTCAATCACCATCTTGCCACCGATAAACAGCAACAGGAAAAAAGGCGATCCAGTGATCGACCGAAGTAATGTATTTCTGAAAGCGGATTCCCAGCGCCCAGCCGAGAAACGGCATCAGTGCCTGAAATCCTCCGAAATACAATCCAATCAGAAACGCATGTTTTTTGTTGATTTTTTCCATGCCAAGACCCTTGCAGACGGATACCGCAAATGCATCCATCGAGAGTCCGACACCAATCAGAAATAACTCGATTACCATTCTTATGTTCTCCTTTTGTGAGGGGATTCATACCTTGCGCTTCTGTCCTTATATATCAAAAGAGACCCAATGTACACCAACTAAAAGCGCGACTGCAGCCACGTTTTTCCGGTGCACATGAGTCTCATTCTTTAAGGCTTGCCAGGTCCAAATGACCGGTATGTTGACAAGTCACACAATGTGCGAACTACTCCCTCACATACTTTTGTCTATGAATTAGGTAAACTATAACAAACGGTCTTTAAGTTAGTCAATACGAACTTCTTATTTACTGATGACTTTTGCAAACTTCTTCTTACCACGCTTTACGACCTTTCCTTCTCCGGCAAACTCGTCGAGCGTGTAACTGGTACTGATGTCTGTAACTTTCTCACCGTCCACAGAGACTCCACCCTGCTGTACGGCACGACGTGCATCGGAACGACTCTCACACAGAGAAGCCTTTACGAGAACTGCCATGATATCGAGCTTGTCATTGTACAGATCATCTGCAGTCACTTCAACCGTCGGCATATGTGCAGAAACCCCGCCACCTGCAAACAGTGCGTGGGATGCTTCTTTTGCTTTGTTTGCTTCTTCCTCGCCGTGAACCAGTTTGGTCAGCTCATAAGCGAGAATCTCTTTTGCTTCATTCAGCTTGGCACCTTCCCATTTGTCCATCTCATCGATCTCCTCTAATGGAAGGAAAGTCAGCATACGGATGCATTTTAATACGTCCGCATCAGAGACGTTTCTCCAGTATTGGAAGAAGTCGAATGGGGAAGTCTTGTTCGGATCAAGCCATACAGCACCGGACTGTGTTTTACCCATTTTCTTTCCTTCAGAGTTTAAAAGCAGATTGATCGTCATGGCATAAGCATCTTTGCCTAATTTACGACGGATCAGTTCTGTACCGCCAAGCATGTTGCTCCACTGGTCATCACCGCCGAATTCCATGTTACAGCCGTATTTCTGGTACAGGGTGTAGAAGTCGTAACTCTGCATGATCATGTAGTTAAACTCCAGGAAGCTTAATCCTTTTTCCATACGCTGCTTGTAGCATTCTGCTGTCAGCATGCGGTTTACGGAAAAATGTGCACCAACATCACGCAGTACATCGATGTAGTTTAAGTCCATCAGCCAATCGGCATTGTTTACCAGCATTGCCTTGCCTTCTCCGAAATCGATGAAGCGGCTCATCTGCTTTTTGAAGCAGTCGCAGTTGTGCTGAATGGTTTCTGGTGTCATCATCTGCCGCATATCGGTACGACCGGATGGATCACCGATCATAGCTGTACCACCACCAATCAGCGCAATCGGCTTGTTTCCTGCCATCTGAAGACGTTTCATCAGGCAGAGTGCCATAAAATGTCCGACATGCAGGCTGTCAGCCGTCGGGTCAAAACCGATATAAAATACCGCTTTTCCATTGTTGATGAGTTCCTTGATTTCTTCCTCGTCGGTTACCTGTGCGATCAGACCGCGGGCAACCAGTTCGTCGTAAAGTGTCATTGGGTTTCCTCCTGTAATTTAACTTTTTTTGATTTTTCTGGGGCTTTATGTCCCTTTGCTCCATATCTATAAAAATCCAAATAAAAATCCCCTCGTCCTAATTATAAGGACGAGGGGGATCTCTCGTGTTACCACCTTAATTCGCATGCTGTTCACACAGCCTGCCTCCGCGAGTGCAGCTACACTCCAGTGCGTCTAACGGGCACTACTCCGTTACAGCCTACTTGCCTGCGCGTTCGGTGTAAAGCTCAGGGATGTATTCCCTGCGGTAAGGGGGGACCCAGCTTGCTGGGGGGATTCCTTATCGCCCGGCTTATGGTTTTTCCATAAATCCTCGGCAGGGGGACCCAGCTTGCTGGGGGGATTCCTTATCGCCCGGCTTATGTTTGTTCCATAAGCCGTGGCAGGGGGGACCCAGCTTGCTGGGGATTCTTATCGCCCGGTTTATGGTTGTTCCATAAATCCATCTGTGCTTTCCGTGTGCCTCTCATCTACCGGCTGCTTTCTGTTCGTTCCACACATTGGTACTTGTTCCCATCTTCGCTTGTATTCTATAATTATATTATTATAGAAAGACAATCACAGTTTGTCAAACAATTTTTACTTGCCTTCTTTCGCTTCTGCCGGAACCCAGATTCCCTCTTTTCCCCATGGCTGGATCATAGACAAATACCGCTTCTGTCCATCCTTTAAAAATGTAATCTGTATACCGACCTGTGTTTTATCTGCAGATTCAGATTCTTTTTCCACGGAAACAAGCTTTTTATCCGACGATAAATTCAAAAGCTGCCGGGCTGCATCTGTCGGCTCAAGCAATGCACCAATTGGAACCATATTCTTATTCAGCACTTCACCCATACCGTTTATACAGTAGTCCATCTGCGTATCGCTGATTCCCTGCGCATATGCTGTATCAAACTCATCTGCCGATGCAATTCCATCCGTTTTAGCATCCGGACCGTCAGCAAACTGATTGATTTTTTTCCTGTGTAATCTGAAATTGACCATTTTCCTGTGCATAATGGATATTCTCTATCCACACGCTCACATGCGGATCTGATGACTCCACATAATACAAAATCTCTGCAGTCTGTTCTTCCGTATTGATTTCATGCAGCCAGTAGCCATCCATTTCTTCTCCGGTTCCACCAAAGAAACTGCCAAAAGGCTCCCCATGGCCATGGACTCGACCAGCCAAATGACGGTGTATCTCCATCCATCCACAAAATATGTATTTTCTCTAAATTCGACTGTACCTCTTTGGATGTCATCTGCACAATTTTTTCTGTATCCCGGTCGCAAAATGCCTGTGCCCATTCCCTGATATTCTGCTCTATTATCGCAGCTCCTGCATTTTCCTGCACTGGCTGCTGTGTACTATCCACTTTCTCGGTTGTATGCTCTGTTTTTTGTCTCCGACGGTTTCTGGTTTGTCAGACAACTTACTGCCACAAGTGCAACCAAAACGGTTGCAATCGCAGTCACCCAGGTATGTGGTTTTTAAAATTCAACACGTTCTTAATTCTCCTTCCTGCATCTTCCTCTCCAAACGCAACCGGGGCAAATGAATACGGATGCCGCTCCATCGCAAAAGCAAGTAAGGATGCGCTGTATCCTTTTTAATCTGATTTCCAAACTGCGCAAGTACGGCCTCATCACAACTCATCTCCATGTCTCTTGTCATATAGAAAAAGGCAATCCATGCCAATGGATTCCACCAGTATACAGCCAAAAGTACGAATGCAATCAGCTTCCATAAAGGATCATGTCTGCGAATGTGCCAGCTCTCATGCGCAAGGATGTACTGCTGTTCCTCCTCTTTCATCCGAAACGGAATATAAATCTGCGGGCAGAAAATTCCCAGTACAAACGGTGATGGAATACAGTCACATTCCCAGATCTTTATGGTCCGCCGGACGTTTCCAGATGTTTCATTTACGGTTAAACGTACTGCTGTCCGTACCATACTGCGGCATTTGATATAGGAATACATTCCATATCCTAAAAATAAAAATATCCCGATCAGCCAGACAAAAAACAACACCGCACAAATTTTCTGTGAGGTCGTCATAGCTGCTGTCAAACCAGCTTCAGAAGCTGCATCCCCTGTCACACGTGAACCGGCAGATATCTGCGTCACATTCTGTACTGCCGTTTGCGCATGCACTCCAGATACTCCTGTGTAGTGTGCAATCTCACTCATTTGTGATCTGCTTTTTACCAGACGAAACAGATTAAACAAACTCCATCCTGATGCAATGGGCAAATCAAATAACATACGGATTCCAACAATTGCCCACAATGCATAGGAATATTTTTGGGACATTTCCGCAAAAGCGCGCGCACTGCAAACACCGCGAGAATTACAACCGCCACCATGCCATTCCGCTGCAGAAATGCCAGAAAAATTACACTTGCCTTCTCCATTCTCTGCCCCTACCCTTCTTTATGCTCGTCGATCATTTTCTTGAGCAGCTTTGCTTCTTTTTGGAAATTTTCTTTCCTCCAAGAAATGCTGTGATAAACCCTGGCAGTGATCCGTCAAATGTGCGATCCACAAAATACCGGGATTCCTCTGCCTGCACCTGTTCCTTTGGAATTAAAACAGAAACCGTTGCATCCTCATTGGCAATGTATCCTTTTTCACACATTTTCCGTACAACCGTATAAGTCGTGGATTTTTTCCAGCCAAGCTGTTCCTGACATAACTTTACAAGTTCCCCGGAGTTGACGGGGGCATGCTCCCCATACGACACACATAAACCGGTAATCACTGTCACATAATTTTATATATTCCATCTTTTTCTCCTCCATAGGTTTATAGCTATCAACCTATCTTCAGTTTATTCTTATAAACCTCAAATGTCAAGGTCTATTTTTATAAACTGCGAGAAATGTCAGAAAAATACGATGGAAAATGTTTGAACTCACCTTTTTAAAAAGTTATAATAAACGCAAAAGGCGATTGTGAAATCGCCCAAAATAAATAACTCAAAAGGAGGACATGTTATCGTGGAAAAAGTACGTTACATGATTTCCGATGCCGCCGCACTGGCCGGTGTGGAAACCCATGTGTTACGTTACTGGGAAGAAGAACTCGACCTGACCATCCCGCGAAACGAGATGGGACATCGATACTATACACGAGAAAACATACAGGAATTTCAAAAATCAAAGAACTAAAAGAAAAAGGATATCAGCTAAAAGCAATCCGCATGATATTACATAATAAAAACCGGAAGCTTCCGGTATTTCCTTGCCGGATTCTGTTGCCACTGATCCGTTGCCCACATGTAACCGGGAACATCATCCCACAGCTGCAGCCAAACCGGATCGACAGAACGCAGATAAAACCAACCTGCCTGTAAATACCCTTTCCGCAGAAGAACGCATGGCACAATTTCGGGAGTTGATGAGTGACATTGTAGGGCACGCAATCGCACAGCATAACGAAGCTCTCACACTCGATATCAGCAAAGAAATCCGTGAAACCGTCCTGAAAGAAATGAACTATCTCATCCGGGAACAAAACGATATGACGGAGGAACGCTACCGCCAGTTAAGTGCAGAAATTCGTGGAAAATTGCAGAAAAAACATACCTTATTTTCCAAAAAGGAAAAGGTTCCCAAAATGAAAACATCAAAAAAGAAAAGAACCGGAAAAATGTATTAAATCCGGTCTGATTGATTTCAGCATTGACCTGGCATTAAACGGTTCCATATATAAAATAAAACAAGCCTGCGGAAGGATTGCCATAGAAAAGTTAATACAAAGAAACGCCAAAACCGACATTTGCCGGAATTGGCGTTTCTTATATTAGGGACTTATTTTACAGCTCCTTTAATCAATCATATCATTCTGGAATTTTGATAAATGCTCATACGGCAAAATCAGCCGCCCCCGAAAAAGACCACATCCATCATTCATAAGGCTATTATTCACTGCCGTAAACATATTTACATCTACCCCTGACAGATCAAGGTTCTGTAACAATCTACAACGCTCATAAGCCTCGTCAAAATAAATACATCCGCCTTGTAAAATCGCATCTCTCCGTCCTCTGGAAGTTTCCTGTTTTTTTCATAAAATAAATGATTCGCTACTCCAATTTCTGCAATATCATCCATCTCTTTTGTTCTAAGCTGCATTTCCATATAACACCGGGCACTGTTGTCAAAAAAACGTTATATGAAGCGAACGATATGAATTTGTACTTTCCCCATCAATATAATCCCTGTAATATGGGCGCACAGCATCATCCAATAGTAAAGAATTACTTCTTTTAACCCCACCTGTCGGCTCTGCCGTAAATCCACGTTCTTCCAAAAATTGTGGCAATACATTGGCAATCCGATATAAATACCTGATCTCTTCCTTCTTGCGATCCTGTTTTTTGTTTCATATGACACCGTGGCATGGAAATCACAATACGGTACGCGATCAAATCGCGAAAACAGTTCAAACGCTCCTTGATTTCTGACACAGACGGATATGATCCATTCTTTTCATAATAATCGTATATGTATTCCACAATATATCCATTAAACTTTCCCTCTGCGCGAATCAACGACTTAATTCGTCCCTTGAAAGTAAAAAGATAAATATGGATATTCCTGTGCCATATATTTATAAAACTCACGAATCTTCTGCGATTGCGAAGTCAGGAAATCATTGTGTTCCAAAAGTTTCATAATCTGTATCAAAAAGTTACAATGTACTAAATCCACTTCATTATGTTTCTGTACCGCCGAAATACGTAAATCCGCTATGTATTTTTTTAAAATGCGAAGAACTGTATCCCCCGAATATAAGTAATCATTCAATGTAATCATATTTTCCCCATCCTAAAAAGTCGCGGTGCCGAGGCACCGCGATCCGCAAGATTATGTAATTGCAAGCTGATGTTTTACTTTACTCATATCAGATTCTAACACCGTCACGCGAATGGCAAGCAATTCTTTTTCATCATCTACTTTGCGTGCTTCCCTCAAATTACGCACTAAATCACAATGCCCTTCTGCAATCCGTCTGATATTTACATTTGTTTCATTTTCAATTACCAATTCCAAACCGGTAACCTTTTCATCCAGTACCGTAAACTTCTGATCCAATACCGTAAACTTCTGATCCAATACCGTAAACTTCTGATCCAATACCGTTACCTTTTCATCCAGTACCGTAAACTTCTGATCTAGTTCCGTTACCTTTTCATCCAGCTCCGTTACCTTCTGTTCCACTCCGGCTACTCTCTGATCCAGTTCCGTCACCTTCTGTTCCAGCTTCGTTACTTTCTGTTCCACTCCGGCTACTCTCTGATCCAGTTCCGTCACCTTCTGTTCCAGCTTCGTTACTTTCTGTTCCACGCTGGCTACTCTCTGATCCAGTTCCGTTACCTTCTGTTCCAGCTTCGTTACTTTCTGTTCCACTCCGGCTACTCTCTGATCCAGTTCCGTTACTTTCTGTTCCACGCTGGCTACTCTCTGATCCAGTTCCGTTACTTTCTGTTCCACACTGGCTACTCTCTGTTTTATTTCAGACATTCCACTTTTGAGTTCCCTGACATCACTCTCCAGTAAATCAAGCCTTGTGTATACAGGTTCAAATTTCTGATCTAACAACTGTGATAAAATCACAATATCTTCCTGTGTCATCCTTCTTTCACCTCCGATCTTTTTTATTTTTCTTTCTACAAACTTTTCCGATAGCTATTATGTTAACATCCTTTTTCTTATTTCGCAAGCAGATTATCTCTCATCATCATTTTTCTGTATGATTGACTTTTTAACTGTAACATCTTAACGCTTTGAAATATTTAATTTGTAGAATATTTCCAAAAACCATAAACCTCAACATACGATGTATCAACATCCTTTTATGCAGAAACAGCAGGAAATCTATGATATCCATCATAAATTCCCTGCTGTTTTCTTCTTATTTCACATCTCCCCAGAATTCATTCCACTCGCCGCCACCCATAGTGACAAAATATTTCAGCCAGACCTTCCACTGATCCATCTCTTCATCCGTCTCATGATCCTTAATCACCGAAAGCAGCCGATCCATCCGCACAATGTAATCCGGATCTTTTACAAAATGCTTTTCATCATAATAGCGTTTTTAATTTATGTATTGCTGCAATTGCGGCTTTTTCCGTAAATCGTTCCTGTTCGGGTGCACAGTTATATTCCGGCACAGAATGAATATAGTTCACACACGCACGATACCACTTTGTCATAGCTGTTCTAACACCTCATCTCCATACCGGGCACGGATCTGCTGTTCCAACGAGACAAACACTCCAATATACTGATGCAGAATTTTTTCAACCAGTTGCTGTGCTGCTTCTTCATTATAAATATGTGTGGCATCATTTCGATCACGCAACATTTCCAGCCATACATCTTCCTGTTCTGCCCGACAAAGCACCTGCAAATGTCTAACATACTGATCAAACTTTTTCATATAAAACAACCCCATCTTTCTCTATCTCGGATACCAATTCAGATGACACGTATTTATCATCCATATTGATAATATCCAGCTTTAAAAGTGACCACAGATCTTCATTTAAACTATCTGACAAACCTCCAAAATCTGCACACCCATAAATCGCCAGATCGATATCGCTTTTGGCATATTAGTTCCACGCGCACGTGATCCAAATAATACTACTTTTTTTACCTGATATTTTTGAAATTTCCACTATCTGCCGATATACATTTTGTATGTTACGGTCCTGATTCTCTTTCATCACAATCATTATCCCTGTTTTCTGTTATTTCAGTGATCTTATTATACGCCAGATTCTATAAGGAATGCAACCGGCCTCTACTTCTCCTCCGTCACAACCGGCACTTCCCGCTGTTCCACAGATGTAGAAAACACAATCTGTGTCTTTGTACGCCCAAACTGCTGCAGTTCATTGATAAAATGATCCAGCTGTGCCGTGGTCTCAAACAATGTCTCAATCAGCATCGAATAATCCCCTGTCACACAATTGCACTCCACCACATTTGGAATTTTTTCAATGAACGGATAAAATACCGGCTTCTGCAGCGGCTCCACCTCCAGATTGATGAAAGCCTTAATATGGTAATTAAGATACTGCGGATTTACTCTTGCCGTGTAGCCGATGATCACACCCTCATGTTCAAGTTTTTCAATTCTTGCAGACACCGATGGTGATGACAAAAATACCTGTGCGGCAATCTCCTTGAGCGGTGTGCGGGCATTTTTCTGCAGAATCTGTATGATTTTTTATCTACTTTATCCAGTTTTTTCATGACACAAACCTCGATTTTTCCATAAATACGCAAAGAAGGACACCTGCTTAGACGCCTGTGTCCTTCTTTTCCAATCATTTTTAAATTATGAGGTCATTATAGCACAGGTATTTACATTTGCAATCCCCAATAACAGCTCATTTTTTATATCTCGCTCCTGTAAAATTGCCTTATTTTATTAGGTTTCCTCTATTTTTCTTTATTTTATTTGTCTATATATCTTAATTTCTGGCTGTTTTTCCAAATATCGCTTAAAGTATTTACCTTTGATGTCAGGAGTGCTATTCTCGTCCCATTGAAAAAAGCGCGCAGAAAAGAAACAAACAGACAACTGATAACAGAAGAATATAAGGAGATCAAATTATGAAAGAATACATGCGTTTAGAATCAGATTCCATCGGAACCATGGAAGTACCCGAAGATGCTTATTACGGAGTACAGGCTTTACGGGCAAAAGAAAACTTTCCGATCACCGGCACCCGGTTACACCCCGTTTTCATTAAAAACCTTGCAAAAATAAAACGGGCAGCCGCCATTTCCAACCGGAAAGCCGGAAGGTTGAAACCGGAAATTGCCAACGCCATCGAATCTGCATGCAACGAAGTCGTCTGTGGCATGTTTGACAAAGAATTCATTGTCGACGGCATACAGGGCGGTGCCGGAACCAGTGCCAACATGAACATGAACGAAGTCATTGCCAACCGCGCCATCGAAATGCTCTGTGGCAAAAAAGGAGACTACACCATTGTTCATCCAAACGACCACGTCAATATGGCACAGTCCACAAACGATGTCATTCCAACCGCTGGGAAATTAACTGTTCTCGATCTTCTCAAACCTTTAGACAAAAGCCTTTCCCTTTTAACCGATGCATTATATGACAAAGCTGCAGAGTTTGATCACATTGTAAAAATCGGACGTACACAGCTCGAAGACGCTGTGCCGATGCGTCTGGGTCAGACGTTCCATTCTTATGCCACCATGATTTCCCGTGACCGTGACCGTCTTACAAAAGTCCGCACGGAAATGTATCCCGTAAACATGGGGGCAACCGCTATCGGCACAGCAATCAATACGTCCCCGTTTTATTTAGATAATATTGTGCCAACCCTTGGAAAGATCACCGGCTACCCACTGACCCAGGCCGACGATCTGTTTGATGCCACCGAGAATCTGGACGGATTTGTACGCGTTTCCTCCTGCCTGAAAGCATGTGCGGTCAACTTATCCAAAATGTGTAATGACCTGCGTATCCTTGCAAGCGGACCAAAAGCCGGGTTCGGTGAGATTACACTTCCGGCTATGCAGAACGGTTCTTCCATTATGCCCGGCAAAGTCAATCCAGTCATCCCGGAAGTTGTCTCACAGGTTGCGTTTCATATTATCGGTCACGACACGACCATCACTATGGCGGCAGAAGCCGGTCAGATGGAATTAAACGCTTTTGAACCGGTTGTTTTTACAATCTTTTTGACTCCATTACCACACTGACACACGCAGTGGACACCCTGACCGCCAACTGCATCCTCGGCATCACCGCAAATGAAAAACGCTGCCGCAAACTACTCGATGCAAGCGTCGGTATCACCACCGCCCTGTGTCCGTACATCGGCTACAAAAAGCTGCAAGCCTGGCAAAAGAATCTTAAAAACAGATATTCCAGTTAAAACTCTTGTATTGAAATACGGTCTGTTAAAAGAAAGCGAACTGGATTCTATTCTCGATCCTTATGCAATGACCGAAGCCAGAACCAGACAGACACAGGCAAAAGCCGTATAATAAGATTTATCTTTTGTGCAAACTATGCTATAGTAATGGCATAAACCACTACACAAGGAGGTACTCATAATGGAAACAGTAACAGAAGTAGTTAAAAACATGGCCGGCGGAGATGGCGAAGTAACCATCAAACGCATCCTCGGAGAAAAAGAATTAAACGGAAAATGCGGTCTGTATGCACAGGTAACCATTCAGCCGGGATCTTCTCTTGGTTATCACGAACATAAAAATGAAAGCGAGACGTATTACATTCTTTCCGGTACCGCAGAATATAACGATAACGGAACCACACGCACTGTAAAAGCCGGAGATGTAACCTATACACCAGACGGATGCGGACACGCCTTAAAACCAATTGGTAATGAGCCGGTTGTATTTATGGCTCTGATCATCTTTGATTAATTTATCTTAGAAACATGCAAAAGGACCGGCTATCCCAAAAGGCAGCCGGTCTTAAAGCTGGCAGAACTCTTTCCCATATCTGAGGCGGGGCCAAACGTGGAAGATGGATGAATTAAATAAATGCAATCATATACAGCGGCAATGTAATGATACCATCTTCGCCCACACCGATATTTCCATCTGCAAATTTATACCCATAAGAAATATCTTTATGATTCTTCATAAGTGACTTTAAGGAATTTGCCCTCGTATTTCCGCCTTTTACTTCAATCGGAACTACCATTCCATCTTTTTGGATCACTACATCTATTTCTCTTTTCGTTGTCTCATTTTTATAAAAAATATAACTGATATTCCTTTTTATACAGAGCATCTGTTATTGCATATTCATAGATACCGCCTTTGGAATTTCCCTCTAAAGTGTTTTCTACAATATGCTGTTTTAATGAAAAGTCCTTCATCGCCATCAACAATGATAAATCAGTTGTATAAGCCCGGAAAAAATCATCCCTTGCATAATCGTCCAGATCAAATCTGACATCCGTCACAAGTTTACTTAAATGTACCATATCTGCACGAAGTAACCATTCGATACTTGAAAAATACTTTTGTGCTCTGCCTCCATGCTCAACTTCTTTATATTGAAATTTGTGGTTTTCTTTATCCAGCATCTGCCTGGCAACAGAAAGATAACATTTCTCTGCTTTTACTTTTTCTTCAGCTGTTGCATAATGTGCTATATCATACTGATATCCCAATAAGAGGCTCCTCTGTATCTTATCAACCTCTCTGAAATCCTTTGTATCTACATATTTCTGTACAGCTTCCGGCATACCACCTATTGCTATATACTGTCTGTAATAATTCATCATTTGGGAATGAATCGCCTCAGGTATCACGGTCTTTGATTCCAGATATCCGCAGAGGTTTCCGATCATGTCTTCAGAAATCCCCATTCCCCAGAGAAACTCTTCAAAATCAATCCCATACATTCTCAGATAATCAACATAACCGACCGGATAAGACGATGCACGTTTATAATCGATTCCAAGAAGTGATCCAGATACAATAACATCATATCTGTTATCGATTGCCCAGAATTTAAGGGATGTGATTGCTTCCTGACACTCCTGAATCTCATCGAGAAAAATCAAAGTTTTCCCTGGCAGAATTTTCTTTTCAGGAAAACGAAACCGCATAGCCATGACCATATTATCTACTGTTAGATCACCGGAAAAAATGTCAACGGCAGAAGCCATCTGCTTAAAGTTGATTTCAAGCAGTTCCTCATAATTGTCTTCTGCAAACCGTTCAATAATATATGTTTTTCCTGTTTGCCTAGCTCCCTGTACAACAAGGCATTTTTATTTTTTGTGTTAACCCAGTTTTTATTGAAGCAATTGCTTTTCTTTTTAACATAATACCCCCATCAACAAAATTTCTTTCTACCAGTGCGTATTATCAACATTTTGGAAAATAAAAATGTATTTGATGTCAACATTTTGCATTATTGTATCATTGCTATAGTTCTTAATCAAGTATAATATGCCATAATTTTATTCTTTCCCATAATAAACCAACTTAACATTATTAGATATTGTCACTATGTCATTACATAAAAAGAGACCAACGATCCATCTTCTGAATCGTTGGTCAAATGTTGTGTCAAACTTGTGTCAACGCTACGTCTCCAAACGCTGAAACCCTTGGTATTACTAGGTCTACTCGCAAACGTATGGCATCATAGCCAGATGACGTGCTCTCTTGATAGCAACAGTAAGAGCTCTCTGATGCTTTGCACAGTTTCCTGTGATACGACGAGGAAGGATCTTTCCTCTCTCAGAGATGTATCTCTTTAACTTGTTGATATCTTTATAATCGATGACATTATCTTTGCCACAGAATACACATACTTTTTTTTTCTTCTACGCATTGGTCTTCTCTTCATGGAAGATCCTTCAGCTGTTTTATTGAAAGCCATGTTCTTTAACCTCCTATATGATGTTATGCTCTATGGAGCATTTAGTTGAATGGTAATTCTTCATCAATTCCATCCGGAATATTCATGAAGCCATCTCCGGCAGCTCCGCTTGGTGATGGAGCAGAAGGTGCACCGCCGAAATCAGCATTTCCACCGGCTGCATTTTTGCTCTCCGCAAACTCTACGTTCTCTGCCACAACATCTGTGGTGTAAACGCGCTGTCCATCCTTGTTTGTATAACTGCCTGTCTGGATATGACCCTCGAGAACGAACTTGGTTCCCTTGCGGCCAAATCTCTCCAAAAAACTCTGCTGTCTTGCTAAATGCAACACAACTAATGAAATCCGCTGTCTGATCCTCATTGTTCCGGCGGAACCGACGGTCAACTGCCAGTGTAAATCTTGCAATCGCACTGGAACTCTCCCCTGAGAGTAACGAACTTCTGCGTCTCTGGTTAATCTACCCATAAGAATGACTTTATTCATACAATCTCCTACTTTCTTATACTACTGCTCGTCTTTTCTAACGCATAAGAAACGAAGAACGTTGTCCATGATACGGACATCCTGCTCAAGCTTAGCCGGAGCATCCGATGCTGCGTCGAACTGGATGAAGTAGTAGAATGCTTCGCTCATCTTCTGAACGTCGTAAGCTAACTTCTTCTTACCCCATTCTTCAACTTCTGTAACAGTACCGCCTGCACGAGTGATATACTCTTTTGCTTTCTCAACGGTTGCTGTTCTCGCATCATCTTCGATCTTTGCACTGACAACGAGTGCTAATTCATACTTGTTCATGCGAAATGTTACCTCCTTTTGGTCTCTGGCTCACAGGATTATGCCTGTGAACAAGGAAAAAATAGTTATCACGAGGATATACTATACCATGTTTTATGCGGATTTTCAAGCCTTTTCTTTAACTTTATTTGAGTTTTTCCCAAGATTATGTTATAGTGGGTTCTGAACGGTATTCATACAGAAACTGTATCGACTGCGGTATATTTATGATGTATCGCCCCAAATGAATATGTGAGTCACCTTTACACAGGATTTCGACGGACACCTGTTACACAGGATCCGATCCATTTAATTACCAGAAGGAAGGTGGTAGCATGAAAACAGGAATCATAGGCGCAGGGCGCGTAGGCTGCTCCCTTGGAAAATATTTCCGGAGTAAAAACGCAGACCTTGTGGGATATTATGATACCAATGCCGCGGCTGCAGAAGAAGCCGCCGCGTTTACACAGACTGCCGGTTTCGATCAGGTGCAGCAACTGGTGCGTGAATCAGACATCCTCTTCATCACGACACCCGATTCGCTCCTTGTACCCGTATGGGAAGAAATCAAAGGCATGTCACACAGGAATCAGATTATATGTCATTGTAGTGGCGCACTTTCATCCGATTCATTTTCCGGAGCCAAAGAAGCAGGAGTATCCTGCTGCTCGGTTCATCCCATGTTACCGTTCAGTAACAAATTTTCATCATACCAGCAATTAGAACATGCATTTTTTACCGTGGAAGGCCACCCACATGCCGTACAGGTCATCACCGACTTACTCACTTCCTATGGAAATGAAGTCTGCCGGATTGATGCCGCAGCCAAGCCAGAATATCATGCAGCTGCCAGCATCTTAAGCAATCAGGTGATCGCGGTACTTGATACTGGGTACCGGCTTCTCGAAGACTGCGGATTTTCCCGCAAAAAGCCGTTGCGGCAACTGCTGCACTGGTCCGTCAGAACATCGAAAATGTGCTCTCGCAGGGCTGTGTCCATGCACTGACCGGTCCGATCGAGCGCGGGGATGTCTCAACCGTGGAAAAGCACTTACACTGTTTAAACACAGAAGATGCCGCTTTGTACCGCATGCTCGGCACACGGCTTCTGGCAATTGCAGAAGGAAAAAATCCAACACAGAATTATGAAAACATGAGACATGTTTTACTTGCTGATGAACAGAAAAAAGAAAATGGAGGATCTCATAAATGAAAAATACGGTTGTAACTTTTCAGGAAGCAAAAGACAAGGGCAAAAAGCTTTCCATGCTGACCGCCTACGATTATTCTACTGCCAGACTTATTGATGAGGCAGGCGTCAATGCCATTCTCGTCGGCGATTCCCTCGGAATGGTCGTGTTAGGGTACGAAGACACGCTCTCCGTCACCATGGAGGACATGATCCATCACAGCGCAGCGGTTGCCCGCGGCATCAAAGATACACTGCTCATCACCGACATGCCTTTTATGTCTTACCAGACTTCCGTCTATGACGCGGTTGTCAATGCCGGACGCCTGATGAAAGAAGGCCGTGCACAGGCAGTCAAGCTGGAAGGAGGCAAAGAAGTCTGCCCTCAGATCAAAGCCATCGTAGACGCTTCCATCCCTGTTTGTGCCCCCACCTTGGCCTGACCCCACAGTCTGTCAATGCCTTTGGCGGATTTAAGGTACAGGGAAAAGGCGAAGCTGCCGCACAGAAACTGCTTGATGACGCGCGTGCCGTTGAAGAAGCCGGTGCTTTTGCCGTTGTCTTAGAATGTGTACCACAGGCCTTGCCACAAAGATTACCGAGAGTATTCATATCCCGACCATCGGAATCGGTGCCGGTGCCGGATGCGACGGACAGGTACTTGTCTATCAGGATATGCTTGCCATGTATTCCAACATGAAGCCGAAATTTGTCAAGCAGTTTGCACAGGTCGGTGAGCAGATGCGCGAGGCATTCCGCACTTATAAAGAAGAAGTTGCTGCCGGAACGTTCCCTGCTGCTGAGCATACCTTCAAAATGGATGAAACCGTTCTGGATAAATTATATTAAGACATTCCTACGGAATCATTCGCAATGTTTTTGTCAAATAACAATAAAACCAAATTACAATGAAAATCAGGAGATCATAAAATGGAAATATATGGAGAAATCAGTAAAGTAAGAGCTGCCGTAAAGGCATGGAAAAAAAGAAGGATTAACCGTCGGATTCGTACCGACCATGGGCTATCTGCATGAAGGACACAAAAGTCTGATTGACGCAGCCAGAAAAGAAAATGACCGTGTCGTTGTCAGTATTTTTGTAAACCCGATGCAGTTCGGACCAACCGAAGATCTGGAGAGTTATCCGCGCGACCTCAAAAAAGATGCCGCATTGTGCGAAGCTGCAGGTGTAGATATCATCTTTCATCCGGAACCGGAGGAAATGTATGCCGATGGCTTCTGTTCCTATGTGGATATGAATGGTCTGACCACCGAACTCTGTGGAAAAAGCCGTCCGGTTCACTTCCGTGGTGTGCAGACGGTTGTATTGAAACTCTTCCACATTGTAACTCCGGACCGCGCATACTTTGGCCAGAAAGATGCCCAGCAGCTTGCCGTCATCCGTCGCATGGTCAAAGACTTAAATGTGGATACCCGGATCATCGGCTGCCCGATCATCCGTGAAGATGACGGACTGGCAAAGAGCTCCAGAAACACTTATTTAAACGCCGAAGAACGTCAGGCGGCACTTGTGTTAAACCGCAGTTTAAAAGCTGGAAAAGCCCTTGTGGATGCCGGAGAAACACGCGCTTGTGTCATCAAGTCTGCAATCACAGCAGAGATTGAAAAAGAGCCGCTTGCCAGGATTGATTACGTGGATGTCGTTGACTTTGACACCATTACTCCGGTCGAAAAACTCGAAGGTTCCATTCTTGTAGCCATTGCCGTATACATTGGCAAAACCAGACTGATCGATAACTTTATCGTGGAAAAATAGGAGATTACTCATTCAGTACAATATGTTAAAAGGAAAAATTCACCGGGCTGTGGTAAAACAGGCGGATCTCAACTATGTCGGCAGTATTACCGTCGATACCGATCTCTTAGAAGCTGCCGGAATTTTAGAATATGAGCTGGTACAGATCGTCGATGTGGAAAATGGCAATCGCTTTGAAACTTACACCATCGCGGGAGAAGCCGGTTCCGGCATGATCTGTTTAAACGGTGCCGCCGCCCGTCAGGTCGCTGTGGGCGATCACGTCATTCTCATGTGCTATGCACAGATGACACCGGAAGAAGCAAAAGAACATCACCCGAAAGTTGTTTTTGTCGATGCGGACAATCACATTGCACGGGTCACTAACTATGAAAAACACGGAAAACTGACGGATGATTTTATCGGTGCATAAATGACAGCAGATTTCTATAGTAATTTGTCCTATGCTACGGTATAGTAAATGTATTGAAAACGAAGGAGATTTCCTATGAAAATTGCCTTATGTGATGACGATGAGAAGGAATTGTCCAACATACGGTCGCTTTTGGACAGTTATCAGAAAACTCACAATATTCCGTTTACCTATCAAGAATATCGCAGCAGCTGTGAACTTGCCCTGCAGGCATCAAAGGAACGATTCGACATTTATCTGCTAGACATCCTCATGCCACATATGACCGGCATGCAGCTTGCACGCGAAATCCGTACTTTCGACCATGCTGCCGATATTATTTTTCTTACAACCTCATCAGATTTTGCGGTGGAAAGTTATACGGTAAAGGCCACCAATTATCTGATGAAGCCGGTATCCTCCAACGCTTTCTTTGCTGCCATGGATGACATCCTACGGGCAAAAAAACACAGGAACAGGGGCATTTTCTTGTACTAAAAAGCCGGATTGGCGTACATAAAATTCCCCTGTCCGAACTGATCTATGTAGAAGCCCAGAACCGCAAAGTTATCTACTACACGAGTGGAAGGGAACAGATCGTCTGCACAGAACTGTTCTCGTCCGTATGCGACAGCCTTCTGCAACACCGGGAATTTATTCAGGTGCACCGCTCGTTCCTTGTAAATATGAACTATATCCGCTCAATCGGCACAATGGATATGTGTCTTCACAACGGCACAAACATTCCGCTTGCACAGCGCAGAGTTACCGATATCAAAAAACATTATCTCTCTTTTCAGATGGAGGAATGATTATGCCTGAACTTTCATCCGTTTTTTCTTTAGTTAATTATGCTTTTGTATTATTTTTCGGCATCGTGGCGGCACTGTATTTTGCCGACATCGGTTTTTGCGATCATAAGCGTGTCTATGTCCTGACGCTTTTTTTCTTTGGCATTGCCCAGCTTCTTTTTTATCTGATCATGGGGGAGTCGGTGCTTTACAAATGCTATCCGTTTCTGATCCACCTTCCTTTGATTCTCTTAATTTTCCTGCGGTTTCACCGGAATCTGTCAATCTCTGCCATCTCCGTTTTGTCTGCATATCTGCTGTGCACGCCACGCAAATGGTTTGGCACCTTTGTTGCTTTCTTTTTGACAGAAATCCCGTTGTATCGAACATTGCCTCCATCATTATTACCATTCCGCTTCTTGTTCTTGTGATCCGGTTTGTCTCACCGTATATCATCCGGCTGAAATATGAAAGCCGCACGACACTGCTTTTGTTTTTCCTGCTTCCGCTGGTATACTATGTCCTGGAATACACGTTTACTGTCTACACGGATCTGCTCTACACGGGCGGTGCAGTCGTTATTGACTTTATGGACAGTTTTCTTGTCGTATCCTTTTTTATTCTGTCTGTTCTCTCGCAGCAGTTCACGGATATCGTACACACTTCCCCAGACCTCAGGAACACCTCTGTCCACGCCGAGAAGTCCATACACAGCCTCCATGGCTGTTCTCACCGAATACTCTGTGGTGAACACTGTGTCACGAGGGGTGTCTGCGAACTGTCCGAGGAATGCAAAGTTGGTGCATCCGTCTGGAATTACATCCGGTCTGTCGCCCTTTGTCTAGGCATGAAGAATGCGGTGATATATGGCATCATAGTTGGCACACAGACTGCGCTGTTTGTGGCCAGCTCCTCGATCTCATCTTCTGGCACACCCAGATGATAGAGCCACTCCTCCGTGATCTCCTTACCGGTACAATCCTTCATAGGCTTCTTGATATAATCGCCCGGAACATCTGTGAACAGGCCATATACCCATACACACACCTTATCCTTGTCCTGGGTCTTGAACTGTCCCTGTCTGTTGATGGTCCAGCTCATCAGCCAGCTTGAATCCTGGCAGCTCACTATACCACCCGTGACAACCTTTCCTGTTCTCGGATCACGCTTGCAGATATCTACGATGTATGGGATGATCTTGTCGTCAAGCGTTGTTACTGTGGCTGACTCCCAGTTTGTCTTAGATATATCAGAACAGAACTTCTCAGGATGGCCAAATGAAGGATCCTGTGCAGCTATGT